>LKMJ01000088.1_pt1 | contig 55700 bp, 57 predicted proteins | sample 643391 | NCBI WGS metagenome assembly LKMJ01 (sample SAMN04112250, study PRJNA286221) | soda lake metagenome | biome: soda lake; feature: Kulunda Steppe; material: water; isolation source: sample PL-Br10 brine of Picturesque Lake | place: Russia: Kulunda steppe | collected 2010-07 | reverse complement strand
GAGCATGTGCTGCCGGATTACATGGCAGAGCAGGGGGTGCCTTTTCACGTGGTCGAGAAAGACACCTACAGCATCGTCAGGGAGAAGGTGCCCGAAGGAAAAACCACCTGCGGACTCTGCTCCCGGCTGCGCCGGGGCATTCTCTACAATTTTGCCGTAGAGCAGGGTGCCACCAAGATCGCTCTGGGCCACCACCGAGATGACATCCTTGAGACGCTGATGCTCAACATGTTTCATGGCGGCACCATGAAAGGCATGCCCCCAAAACTGTTCAGTGACGATGGCCGTAATACCGTCATCCGCCCTCTGGCTTATTGCCGGGAGAAGGACATTGCTGCCTACGCCGAGCTGCGCGATTTTCCGATCATTCCGTGCAACCTGTGTGGCTCCCAGGAGAATCTGCAGCGCCAGATGGTCAAGGACATGCTCAATGACTGGGATCACCGCTATCCGGGGCGGATCGAGAACATGTTTCGGGCCATGCAGAACGTCGCCCCCTCCCATCTCGCCGATCCGAAGCTCTATGATTTTGTGACCGGCGAGTCTGCTGTTGGGGCTGGCGAGGCGCAGGCGATCGAGCCGGAGTCAGGCTATGGCCGACTTGATGTGGTCAACCTCTGACGGACGACGCTGGCCTCAGATGATTCGCGAAAACTTGCTCGCCTGCTGCTGATAGCGATCGAACAGCTTGCAGATGGCCCGGATCAGAAGCCGTCCGGGCGTCTTCACCTCCAGCCTTGAGTCATCTGTACTGATCAGGCCGTCTGCAGCCATGGCGGCCAATGGCTGGTTCAGGTCGCGGAAATAGTCATCGAATTCCTCCCCCCAGATGTCTCGGAACTGGGCCTTTTCCAGGGTGAAGTGGCAGATGAGTGCCATGATGACCCAGCGCCGGATGCGATCGTCGCGGGTCAGAGTCCGTCCCTTTTTCAGCGGGTGGCGATTGAAGTCCAGTTCGAACTCCCAGGCCTGTTGGTCGTGATGGTTCTGGAAGTAGGCGTGCTCGGTTTGCCCGATGGCGGACACACCCATGCCGATGAGGTCGCAGTCGCGGTGGGTGGTGTAACCCTGGAAGTTGCGGTGCAGGGTGCCTTCGCGCTGGGCGATGGCCAGCGGGTCATCCGGCCGGGCGAAGTGGTCCATGCCAATGTAGACATAGCCGGCGGCCAGCAGCCGATTGATGGCGTCCTCCAGAATCTGCAGCTTGTCAGCCGGGGTGGGGAGGTCCTCCTCCCGAATGCGCTGTTGGGGCATGAACCGATCCGGCATATGGGCGTAGTTGAACACCGAAAGCCGATCCGGCAGCAGCTCAATGACCTGATCCAGAGTCTCTGCAAAAGTGGCAGGTGTCTGGAAGGGCAGGCCGTAGATCAGATCCAGGTTGATGGAGCCAAAACCAAGCTCGCGGGCCTCGCGCAGCCTATTGTTCACCATTTCCGCGGGCTGGACCCGATTCACCGCTTTCTGGACCTTCGGGTTGAAGTCCTGAACGCCCAGGCTGATGCGGTTGAATCCGATTTCACGCAACACCTGCAGCGTGTCCGGCCCGCATTCGCGGGGATCAATTTCAATGGAATGATCACCACTGTCGTCGTCAGCCAGTCGGAATGACTCCCGCACCGCTGCCATCAGTGTGCGCATCTCATCCTGGCTGATGAAGGTGGGCGTCCCGCCGCCCCAGTGCAGCTGGGTTGCCGGGCGTTCGGTGCCTCCGAAGAGCTCGGATTTCTTGCGGATCTCGCGATGCAGTCGCTCCAGATAGGGGCCAGCTTTGTCACGCTTCTTGGTAACGATCTTGTTGCAAGCGCAGTAGTAGCACAGGTGCGCGCAGAACGGGATGTGCAGATAGAGCGACAGCGGCCTGCCTGACTGACGGCTCTCCTGTGCCGCGCTCTCGAGCGCATCGAGGTCGAAGTCCTCAGTGAACTCAAGAGCCGTTGGATAGGAGGTATAACGAGGCCCCGCCAGATCGTAACGGTCAATCAGGTTCTGGTTCCAGAGCAGGGTATCGGTGCCGGCAGCCATGGTGCGTCCTCAGACTGGAGAATCTGTGAACCAGTTTACTCTTTGGAGGCGCAAGGCGTTTTGATTTTGGTCAACCGTGCCCGTGTCCCTGCAGAGCCTGGTGGACGATGGGTAGGGTCCAGATACCGAAAAGAATCAGTCCGGCCCCGGTGAGGGAGCGAAACATGCGCGACTGGCGAAGGCGCATGACCTGGCGGGCGAGCAGCCCGGTGGCCAGCAGGGCGGGCAGGGTACCAAGGCCAAAGGTGAACATGACCAGGGCACTGGTCAGGGTATCGCCCTGTGAAAGGGCCCAGGCCAGGGTGCTGTAGACCAGCCCGCAGGGCAGCCAGCCCCAGAGAAAGCCCAGCGGGAGTGCTCGGGAGAGGCGATCCACCGGCATAAAGCGCTGAGTCAGCGGAGCGAGGCGTTGCCACAGTGGCGCGCCGATGCGCTCAATCTGCATCACCCCCTGCCACCACTGACCGACGGCCAGCCCCAGCAGAATCAGCAGAACACCCGCCAGGGTTCTCAGGACCATGCCCGCAGCCGGTGCCGCCTCAACCAGAGTGGCACCAACCAGCCCTGCAATAAGCCCAATACTGGTGTAGCCCAGAATCCGCCCCAGGTTGTACCCGACCAGCAGCTGAACCTGTCGCCAGCGGTATCCCGGGCCCACCGGCAAAGCCAGACTCAGTGAGCTGGCGATGCCGCCGCACATGCCCAGACAGTGGGCGCTGCCCATCAGTCCGATCATGAGTGCGGAGGCCAGTATCGGGAGCAGTTCAGCCATCAGCGGTCATGATCCTTGCTGCTGTGCGATGTGCGTGAGTCAGACGGGATCTGCTCCTCGTCATCATCGTAGAGGATGCTGTGAGCGGGGCCTTCCAGATCATCAAACTGCTCATTGTTAACCGCCCAGATGAAGATACGGATGGCGATACCGACCAGCACGATTGAAAGAGGGATGAGGACGTAAAGGATTTCCATAGTTTCGTCTACCGATCCGTTGGGCGTCAGCCTGACAGGGACGCCACGGTCTCCCCGGAGGCATCGTCCCGAGCTGCAGGCCTGGTTCTTCGACCTGGTGCCCGACCCAGTCTCAGTGCATTCATGACCACCACCACTGAGCTGGCTGACATGCCCAGGGCGGCCAGCCAGGGAGACACCAATCCTGCCATCGCTAGGGGCAGAATGCTGACGTTGTAGCACAGTGACAGGGTAACATTCTGGCGAATGGTACGACGGGTCCTGGGCGCCATGGCCAGTGCCTTGCCCAGCGGCGCCAGAGTCTCGCCCAGCAGTATGGCATCCGCCCGTAAGCGCGCTATGTCGCTCGCTCCCGCCACGGCCACGGACAGGCGTGCTCCGGCCAGCACCGGTAGATCGTTCAGCCCGTCGCCGACCATCATCACCTGATGCCCTTCGCGCTCCAGAGCCTTGACGTGCTCAAGCTTCTCCTCCGGGCTCATGTTGCCATGCCAGTCATCCAGAGGCAGAGAGCATCCGACGCGATCCACCTGACTGGAATGATCCCCACTGAGCATGACCAGATGGTAGCCGGCCTCTCTCAATTGGCTGAGGGTTTCGCGAGCGTCCGGGCGCAGGCGGTCGTCCAGGGAAAAGCGCGCCAGCCACTGATCCGGTCCGCCCAGGTAAACGGCAATGGTGCCATCATCGTGGCGGTGCATGGGTGCCAGACCCAGCTGCGACTGCACGAAGGAGTAGCTGCCGATGGCGTAACGCTCGCCGTTGCACAGCCCGCTCAGGCCCAGCCCCGGGTGGTTGGTGACTGTGTCTATGGTGGCAGTCTCAAGACCCGTGAATGCCCGCGCCACCGGGTGCTCTGAATGCTGCTCCAGAGCCGCCGCCAGTTGCAGACACCGGGTTTCGCCCATGGTGCCCAGCACACTCACCTGGGAGAGGCTGAGCCGCCCCTGGGTCAGGGTGCCGGTTTTGTCGAACACCAGGGTATTGACGCCGGAAAGCCCCTCCAGGGTAGTGCCGCGGGTTGGCAGGAAACCACGCTCACGCAGCGCCGAGGTGGCGGCCGTCAGCGCCGTCGGTGTGGCCAGGGACAGCGCACAGGGGCAGGTGGCCACCAGGACCGAGAGCGAAATGGCCAGAGCCCGCCCGGGGTCTACCATGCTCCAGATGATCAGCGTCCCCGTTGCGGCGAGCAGGATCCCGCATACGAACCAGCTGGCCACCCGGTCGGCCAGCACGGCGGTGCGGGGTTTTTCCTGCTGGGCCCGATCGAGCATGCGCATGATGGCCGAAAGTCTGGTCTGATCCCCGGCCCGCTCCACCTGTATGACCAGAGGACTCTCGGTATTGAGCGTGCCGGCGGTGACCTGATCCCCGACACGGCGGGTGATGGGCAGGTATTCCCCGGTCAGCATGGACTCATCCAGTGCTGAGCTGCCGCCGAGGATGGTGCCGTCTGCCGGCACCGTGTCACCTGGGCGGATGACAACCTCATCGCCGTTTTCAAGCTGTTCAGCTGGGATCATGACTTCGTCATCGCCCTGGCGCCTTCGGGCAGTCTGGGGCATGGCGTTGATCAGCGTCATGCCGGCCAAACCGGCCCGGTAACGGCCCCGCATCTCCAGAAAACGTCCCAGCCCCAGGAAAAAGGTGAACATGGAGATGGATTCGAAATAGATTTCCTCGCCCCCCTGGACCGTGACCCAGGCGCTGGCCAGATAGCCCCCGTAAATGGCGATGGACACCGGCACATCCATGGTCAGGTGGCGGGTGCGTAGATCACGAATCGCAGCCTGGAGAAAAGGGAAGGCGCTGTAGATGACCACCGGGGTGGCCAACAGCCAGCTGGCCCAGCGGAAAAGCTGGATCATGGCCTGGTCATCCCCGCTGGCCAGGCCAAACTGCAATGGGTAAGCCAGCATCATGGTCTGCATGCTGACCACACCGGCAATCCCGATGCGGATCATGGCCCGTTTGTGCTCGGCCTTCATCTGCGCTTCCCACTCGTTCGGACGGAACGGACTGGCGCTGAAACCCAGCTCCCGCACCGCCAGCAGAATGGCGCTCAGATGGGTTTGCTCAGGATTCCAGACCAGATGGGCACGCTGAGTGCTGTGATTGATGCTGATGCTGTGCACGCCGGCGCGTTTTTCCAGATGTCGCTCAATCAGCCAGATGCAGGCAGCGCAGGTGATGCCCTCGACCATCAGCCAGGTCTCACGCAGCCCGTCGTCGCGATCCCGGGCCAGCTTGTCCTGGACACTGCGCTCGTCGTAGAGCTGACAGTCCTGTCGGGTTGCCTCATCGATGGACTCGGGCGTGATGGTGGGGGCTGAGCGCTGCTGGTAGAACTGCTCCAGGCCTTCCTCAACAATGGTCTGGCTGACGGCGCGGCAGCCCAGGCAGCAGAAATGACGTTCTTCACCGGAAACCCCAGCCGTTATGGCAGGTCCCGGAGGCAGGGGATCGGCACAGTGAAAGCAGGTGTTGTCCTGATCGCTCATGTAGCGGGAACGTCCCTCTGTGGCCTCAGGGTTACCGACTCCTCCTGGGGCAGAACCGTTTCACCCTTGAGGCGCCACTGATTGTCCGCGTCCCGGATGTCCAGGTACCAGCGCCCGTGAATGAGCTGCTCAATCTGAACGCGATAGCGATTGTCCCCGGCGGACTGTGCGCTCAGCTTCTGGTCCCGATCGCCCAGAGTAGGGTGAAGCAGCTCCACCTTCAGCCCGTCCCAGTCCTGATCCGCGTCGGACTGGAGTTGAATTTCCAGCGTATCGTCGTCGCGAAAGCGCAGTTCGGCGCTCATGCCAAGGCGCGCGGCCTCAATGTCCCGGCTGAGTTCGCGATTGATGCCCATCCCCTCGTCATAGTAATCGTCACTGACCATGGACACCTGGTTATTCAGGGCCACGCTCAGCAGAAACGCTGACCAGATTATGGCGGCTCCGGGTATGCCTACGACCATCCAGAAGTAGGGTTCTCGGTACCAGGGGCGGGGTGTTTCGTTATCGCTCATGACTCAGTCTCCAGACCCCGGGCTCGAGGGGCCAATGAAAGTGCCAGTGGTTTGGGCACGGATTACCGGTTCCTGTTTCGTTACTACCTGAAACTCAATCGGAGTCGTTGATTGGCGGATCTGACTTGAGGGTACCTGAACCACCACAGGTATACGCTGATCCTCGCCGCCGGCCAGTTCAATATGGTGTGTTTCCAGGGTGCGCAGCTCGTCCATTCCGGATACGCTCAACTTGAACGTGCGGGCTTCATCGGTGCGGTTGGATACACGCACGTTGTAGGAATTCTCGATCAGTTCTCCTGACCCGGTCTGATAGAGCCCGCCGCGATCCCCGCTAACATCCAAAGTGACTTCCGGCCGCGCCGCAATGGCCAGGCTGACGGCCACTGCCATGGCAATCAGCGCCACGCCATAACCCAGTGTCCGGGGTTTCAGCCAATGGCTTTTTCTGCCCTCCACGATTTCCCGCTCCGTGGCGTAGCGGATCAATCCAGGATCGTAATCCATACGCTCCATGACCTCATCACAGGCGTCCACACAGAGCCCGCAATTGATGCACTCATATTGCAGGCCATCGCGGATGTCGATGCCGGTCGGGCAGACCTGCACACAGATGCCACAGTCAATGCAGTCACCCAGCCCGGTCTCCTCTTTGGAGGCGCCTTTCTTGCGACTGCCGCGAGGCTCGCCCCGATTGCTGTCGTAAGTGACGGTCAGCGTGTCCTGATCAAACATCACGCTTTGAAAACGTGCATAGGGGCACATATAGAGGCAGACTTTCTCCCGCATCCAGCCCGCATTGAGGTAGGTGGCCAGGGTAAAGAAGCCAATCCAGAACCAGGCCCAGAATTGGGTCAGGTTGAGCGTGAACAGATCCGGAACCAGCTCCCGGATCGGGTAGAAGTAACCGACGAAGGTCAGCCCGGTCCAGAACGCCACCGCCAGCCAGAGCAGGTGCTTGATGGTCTTTTTGCGCACCCGTTGCGCCTCGAAACCCTTGCGATCCAGCTTCATGCGCTGGTTGCGGCTGCCCTCGACCTTTTCCTCAAGCCACATGAAAATGAAGGTCCAGGCGGTCTGGGGGCAGGTGTAGCCACACCAGATCCGCCCAACCAGGGTCGTGATGAAAAACAGCCCAAAGGCACAGATGATCAGCAGAAAGGCCAGCAGGTAAAAGTCCTGGGGCCAGAAAGTGGTGCCGAACAGATGGAACTGGCGCGCGGGCAGATCAAAATGGATCATCTGCTGGCCGTTGATGCTGATCCAGCAGAAACCGAAATACATCCCCATGAGTGCCCAGAGCGAGATCGCCCGGATGCGCTGATAGAAGCCTTCGACGCTGCGGACATAGATCCTGTCCGAGGACTGGCCCGGGTCAAGCTGTCTCACTGGAATGTGATCGTTCAACGGGGCCTCCTGACGTCGGCCTGAGCGCCTGCAACAGGCAGGCGCGTGTTACTGCTCAGTCATCGTCCCTGTGCTGGCCGGACAGGCGATAGACATAGGCGGTCAGCAGATGAATCTGATCTTCCGTAAGGATGTTTTTCTGTGCCGGCATGTGCCCCTGACGTCCACGGAGCAGGCTCTCCATGATGGCGTCATGACTGCCGCCATAGAGCCAGGTGTCGTCGGTAAGATCCGGGGCACCCATGCTTTGCTGTCCCTTGCCTTCCGGGCCGTGGCAGGCCGCGCAGGCGTTCTGGTACAGCGGCTCACCCCGCTCGGCAGCGTCCTCGTCCGAGGCACGGTCGTTGAGCGAAAGCACGAATTCCGTGATGTCACTGAGCTCATCGTTGGTCAGATCAGGATTCGTTCCACGCGCCGGCATATTCGCCTCGCGGCCTTCATAAAGTGATTCATAGATGTCGTCGGGAGAACCGCCCCATTGCCACTTGTCGTCGGTCAGGTTGGGAAAGCCGACAAAGCCGCGCCCGGCAGAGCCGTGGCAGACGGCGCAGTTGTTCGAGAACAGACGCTGACCGGCTGCCATCGCGTCCTGGTTATGGGCCAGATCCTCAACAGACTCCTCTGCGAAGGCCGAAAAGACGGGGCTGTACTCTGTCTCGGCCTGAGCGCGCTCATCCTCGTACTGTTGTTCCTGACTCCAGCCAAGCAGGCCCTGGTAGTTGCCGAGGCCGGGATAGAGCGCCAGGTAGCCCAGCGAGAATATGATCAGAATGACGAACATCCAGACCCACCACCGGGGCATGGGGTTATCCAGCTCCTCAATGCCGTCAAATTCGTGGCCGACACTTTCATTCTTTACTTCGTAGGAAGACTGGTTTCGCTGGGTGATCCACAACAGCAACCAGCATCCGAAAATGACGCCCAGGGTAAGGACACTGATCCAGATACTCCAGAAGCTACTCATGATTCTGTTTCCCCTGCTGATTCTCCCGAGTGCGCCCCTCAACCTCGTCATCGTCGAAGATCAGATGCGCCGCCTCGATGTTTTTTTCCCGCCGCTTGGGGCTGAACGCCCAGACACAGATGCCAATGAACACCACAATCATGATGAGTGTGTGGATGCCGCGGAACTGACTGAGAAACCCGACCCAATCCATAGTGACTTACCTGCGTTCCGGAATGGCTGTACCCAACTGCTGGAGATAGGCAATCAGGGCGTCGATTTCGTAGGTTCCACGAACCTCCTCTCTGGCATTTTCAATCTGTTCGTCCTCATAAGGTACGCCCAGCGTCTGCAGTGCCCGCATTTTGCGTGGCGTTTTGCGGTGATCGACCTGCTGATCGAACAGCCAGGGATAGGCCGGCATGTTGGATTCCGGCACCACAGAGCGGGGATCCTTGAAGTGGAGCCGGTGCCAGGCATCGGAATAACGCCCACCAACCCGCGCCAGATCGGGTCCGGTCCGCTTGGAACCCCACATGAAGGGGTGGTCGTACACAAACTCACCGGCCACGGTGTAATGGCCATAGCGCTCGGTTTCCGCACGGAAGGGCCGGACCTTCTGGGTGTGGCAGGTGTGACAGCCTTCGCGCATGTAGATGTCGCGGCCTTCCAGCTCTTTGGCGGTCAGCGGCTCCAGGCCTTCCACGGGCTCGGTGATTTCCTCGTCAAAAAACAGGGGTACGATCTCTGCCAGACCGCCCAGGCTGACCACGCCCAGGATCAGCACGACCATCAGTCCGAGGTTCTTTTCTACCACTTCGTGTTTCATGTGCGGTCCCCCTGCGGTTCAGTGGCGGAGTCATCGAGCGCGACAGCGTCCCGATCCTGAACGGTCCGCCACACGTTCCAGGCCATAACCAGCATGCCGATGAAGAAGATGGTGCCGCCAATCAGCCGGACGAAATAGCCGGGGTAGCTGGCATCCAGGGCTTCAACAAAGCTGTAGGTGAGGGTGCCGTCCTCATTGACGGCGCGCCACATCAGGCCCTGCATCAGGCCATTGATCCACATGGCGACGGTGTAGAGCACCACGCCCACGGTGGCCAGCCAGAAATGCAGGTTGATCAGGCGGATACTGTGCATCTTCTCGAGGCCGTAAAGGCGAGGAATCAGGTGATAGAGCGCGCCGAAGCTGACCATGGCCACCCAGCCAAGGGCGCCGGAATGCACGTGGCCCACGGTCCAGTCCGTACTGTGGGACAGCGCGTTGACAGTCCGGATGGACATCATCGGGCCTTCAAAGGTGGCCATGCCGTAGAAGGACACGGCCACAATCAGGAAGCGCAGAATTGGATCGGTCCGCAGTTTGTACCAGGCACCGGAGAGCGTCATGATGCCGTTGATCATGCCGCCCCAGCTCGGTGCCAGCAGGATCAGTGACATGACCATGGAGGCGGTCTGGGCCCAGTCAGGGAGCGGGGTGTAGTGCAGATGGTGCCCGCCGGCCCAGACGTAGGTGGCGATCAATGCCCAGAAGTGGACGATCGACAGACGATAGGAATAGATGGGCCGGTTGGCCTGCTTGGGAACGAAATAGTACATCAGGCCCAGGAAGCCCGCCGTCAGGTAGAAACCTACGGCGTTATGGCCGTACCACCACTGGACCATGGCATCGATAGTGCCGGAATAGATGGAGTAGGACTCGAAGGCCCCCACTGGAATGGCCAGGTTGTTCACCACGTGCAGCATGGCGATGGTGATGATGAAAGCCCCATAGAACCAGTTGGCCACATAGATGTGCTGGATCTTGCGTTTGAAGATGGTTCCGAAGAACACCCAGGCATAGGTCAGCCAGACAATGGTGATCAGGATGTTGATCGGCCATTCCAGCTCGGCATATTCCTTGGTGGTGGTGTAGCCCAGTGGCAGGGTGATCGCCGCCGAGACAATCACCGCCTGCCAGCCCCAGAAGGTGAAGGCGGCCGCTCCGTCTGAAATCAGCCTGGCGCGTGTGGTGCGCTGGACCACGTAATAGGAGGTTGCGAACAGCACACTGCCACCGAAGGCAAAGATAACGGCATTGGTGTGCAACGGGCGCAGGCGGCCAAAGCTGGTCCAGGGCAGGTCAAAATTCAGTTGCGGCCAGATCATCTGGGCGGCAATAAGCACACCTACGGCCATCCCGACGATGCCCCAGACAACCGCCGCTATGGCGAACTGTCTGACAACCTTGTAGTTATACGTGCTGGGAGAAGTGTCTGTCTGCATGGGAAGTGATCCGGGTCAGTGACAAAACGCGCGAATAATGAAAGATCCGTCATTGGCGCTCAATGATATAAATCAAGGGCGGTTGAGTTGCAGCATATATTAATTGAACCGTTGGCGCTTTTCGAGGGGTGCGGCTGCTGTTAATCTTCGCCTGCTTGGCGCAACCCGGAGTATCACTATGCAGTTTGATGGCCAGCAGGGGCCCTGGCTGATCCTGGCCCACGGCGCCGGCGCACCCATGGATGCTGAACCCATGGAGCGGCTGGTTTGTGCCCTCAATGAGGCCGGTGTGGGTGTGGTGCGCTTTGAGTTCGACTATATGGCCCAGCGCCGCAGGGGGGGCTCAAGGCGCCCGCCTCCGGCCCAGAGACGCCTGCTGTCCGAGTGGCAGAGCGCGATTGAAAGTGCGGATCACCAGTTGGGCGGTGAGCCCCTGTTCATCGGAGGCAAGTCCCTTGGCGGGCGGATGGCGAGCCTGCTGCTTGCCGGTGAGGGCAGTCCCGGGGACCGGGTGCTGGGTGGCCTGGCGTTTGGCTATCCCTTCCATCCGCCAGGTAAACCCGAGCGCTGGCGAACGGCTCATTTTCCGGAACTGCAAAAGCCGCTCTGGATCGCCCAGGGTGAGCGCGACCCCTTCGGCAAGCGCGCCGAGGTGGAATCGGCCAATGTAGCGCAGCATCTGTCGGCGCTTTATTGGGTTTCTGATGCCGATCACGATCTCAAACCGGCCAAACGCAGCGGATTGGGCTGGCAGGAGGCCCTGCAGGCCATGGCACGGGATGCGCGCCAGTTCATGGATTCTGTTCAGAAGGGACGGTGTCATGGATGATTTTCATGCCGTCTGGCTTCTCTGTCGTCCCGGGTTTGAGACGGATGCCGGGCAGGAGCTTGTTGCTCTGGCGGCGGAGCTGGGGGTGTACGGTTTTTTTGTCCCCTCGCCAACGCCGGGATGGGTGCGCTTTGATGCACCCGGGCAGGATCTGGTGGGGCAGCTTGTGACCCATCTGAACTGGCAGGACCTGGTGTTCAGTCGGGACTGGCTCATGGAAGTGGGGCGGGTTGAGGAGTTGCCCCAATCGGATCGGGTCGGCGCAGTGCTTGATAGCTTGCGAAAAGGGAGCTGGTCAGGCTGCTTTGAGCGCCTGGAGATTCATGTTCCGCTGGAAGGCGCCCCGGATGATCTGGCGCGATTCGCCCGCAAATGGACTTCGCCCCTGGCTAAATCACTGCGTGACACCGGTTGGCTGTCGTCCTCTGGCGCAGGCTCTGAGACCAATAGGCCCCGGCTGGACATACTGCTGCCCGATTTCACTCAGGCCGTTCTGTGCGCTGCATTGCCGGGTAACCGTTCGCCCTATCCAGCCGGCGTGCCCAGGTTGAGAATGCCCGCTGAGGCGCCAAGCCGTTCGACTCTCAAGCTCGAAGAAGCCTGGAAGCTGTTCATCAGTGAGGAGCGTTGGTACGAGGTCCTCGGCGGTGGCAAAAAGGCTGTGGATCTGGGGGCTGCGCCGGGCGGCTGGACCTGGCAGCTGGTGCGTCAGGGTATGCTGGTGACGGCGGTGGATAATGGCCCCATGGATGAGACAGTGATGGCGTCAGGGCATGTGACCCATGTTCGTGAGGACGGTTTTACCTGGCAGCCAAAACGTCAGGTGGACTGGCTGGTGTGCGATATTGTGGACAAGCCCACAAGGGTAACGTCAATGATTGCGGACTGGCTGTCGCAGGATCTGTTCCGCTACGCGGTGTTCAACCTGAAGCTGCCCATGAAGCAGCGATGGAGTACGTGGGAAGCGTGTCGGGATGAGTTGCTGGTGGCCATGGAGTCCGTTCGCAGACCCATGCGTCTGCACGCCAAACAGCTCTACCACGACCGTGAGGAGATCACGTGTTTCATCGAGCCGCTCTGATGCCCGTGGCCACAGAACCAGGATCAGGCGGTTTCCGCTACACCCACATGTTCGAGCACGATGATGCGCTCATCACCGTCGAGCATTGGCCGGATCTGCGCCATCATGGCACGTCGCTCTGGCGAGTTTTGCCAGCGGTTCCAGTGATTGACGGAACGCCAGGTGGACAGCACGACCCGGTGATTCGGGTTGTCTGAGCCTCGCAGTGTTTCTCCGGATATGAATCCCGGAATATCGACGGCCTTGCGCAGCGACGATCTTGCGCGCTGGTCGTAGACGTCTTCCAGGGTTTCCGCGATTTGTCGCTCGATGATCACTCGGATCATGGTACCTCCTGATCACGACGGATTTCCGACGCTTGCGGCTGATATGTTAATCTTCCCACCAAGTATGGCACATACTGCCGGGTTAAGCCGTACGGAGGAGTACCCATTGACGACCGCCTACGATGCCACGCTCGATACCACCGGGCTGCTCTGCCCGGAGCCGGTGATGCTGCTGCATAACCGTATTGCCGATGTGGCTGTGGGCGGTGTGCTTCGGGTTCTTGCCACGGATCCCTCCACCGAACGGGACATACCTCGTTTCTGCCAGTTCATGGGCCACCAACTGCTCGATCATCAGGTTGATGGTGACCAGTACCTCTATTTTATTGAACGCTCTGCCTGAAAACCGCTAAGTCTGTCGCCTTCGGGCGCGCTCAGCGGCGCATATTGAGGATGCCGGCACCGACAATGAACAGGCAGCCCAGTGCCTGAGTCTGGGTGAAGGGCTCAGACCAGAACAGCCAGCCCAGTAAGGCGGCAAAAATCACTGAAGAATAGGTGAACTGACCGATCTTGCCGGCCGGAGCAATGCGGAAAGCCGTTGTGATCATCAGTTGTGCCACCGTGGCCGAGGCCGCCAACGCCAAAAGCAGCAGCCACTGGGTCGTTGTGGGCCATTGCCAGTTCAGCAGGGCGGCCGGAGCAGAGACCGCGGTGGCAATGATCCCGAAATAGACCACGATCCGGGCACTGGGCTCTCGCACCCCCATGCGCCGAATGGTCACCTTGGTCATGGCGCCCAGAGCGGCTCCCGCTACTCCGGCGGTCACAAAGAGGGCGTCCTCGGTGGTTGCCTGCCCCGGCTCCAGTAGCACCACCACCCCACAGAAACCCAGGGCAATGGTCATGATGGTGAATACGGAAGTGCGTTCCTTGAGCCAGACAAAGGCAATGAGCGGAATGAAAAAGGGCGCGGTGAGTTTCAGCAGTACGGCATCGGTCAGTGCCAGATTGCCGAGGCTGTAGAAATAGCAGTACATGGAGGAGATGCCAACCACACCACGCAGGATGTGAAAGCGCAGATTGTCCGTGCGCAGGCAATCCACCCCTTCGCGCATCAACATCAGTGGCAGCAGGATGGCCAGCCCCAGGGCATTGCGGGCGAACACGATCATCGCGTTGCCAAGTTCCGGAGACAGATACTTGATCAGCGCTCCCATGACCGCCAGAAACAGCTCGCCCCCCAGAACAAAGGCGGCCCCCTGCTTGAGGGGGCTATCCAGAATGGGTAGGCGCACGTCAGAGCTCGATGCGTTCGTTGACCTGTTCCAGGTGGGAGAGGAACTGGGACCGGTTCATTTCGCCAACCACACGGCTGCCCTCCACCTCCTCACCATCGCTATCGAAAAACAGCAGGGAGGGTGGGCCGAACAGGCCATAGCGCTCCAGCAGCTGCTGGTCAGTGGCATCGTTGTCCGTCACATCGGCCTGCAGACGGGTGTAACCCGACATGGTATCCAGTACCTCAGGGTCTGAGAAAACGCGCCTTTCCATGATCCTGCAGCTGATGCACCAGTCGGCGGTGAAATCCAGAATCACCGGTTCATCAGCGGCACTGGCCGCCTCAAGGCGCTCAGTGATCCGACCACTGTCATCAATCCTTTCAAAAGGCTCGGCCTCACCGGCGTCGGTACCTGAGCCACCACCGGATGATGCCTGAAAGGGCGCCAGCGGCCGCAGAGGGTCATTGGCGCCGGCCATGGCCCCGGCCAGGAGCATGGCGGAAACCAGAAACAATACCAGACCCAGACCTTTACGGGTACGTGCCCAACCGCTTTTGACCGGCTCAAAGGCGCCAAGCTGGACGGCCGAAACTGCAAGCAGCAATGCCCAGAGTCCCAGTGCCGCGGGCCCGGGAATGATGCGCTCAAGCAGCCAGATGGCCACCCCAAGCATCAGTACGCCGAAAAACGCCTTGATGCCGTCCATCCAGGGGCCCGCCTTGGGCATGAAGCGCTGCCCACCGGTACCGACGACAAGCAGTGGCGTTCCCATGCCCAGACCCAGGCCGAACAGAGCAGTGCCGCCAATAACGGCGTCCTGGGTGGCGCTGATATAGACCAGGGCCGCGGCCAGTGGAGCGGTGACGCAGGGGGAAACAATCAGGGCCGAGAGTGAACCGATCCCGAAGACGCCTGCGACGCGACCGCCGGACAGACGCTGGCTCTGTTGCGTCAGACGATCCTGCAGGAACTGGGGCATGCGCAGGTCGAACAGCCCAAACATGGCCAGCGCGAAGAGACCGAAAAGTGCCGCAAAGCTGCCCAGCACCCAGGGCGACTGCAGGTAGGCCTGAACATTGAAGCTGGCTCCCAGCAGGCCGACGAGCACACCGGCAGCGGCATAGGTCAGGGCCATGCCCAGAACATAGGTGAGCGAAAGTCCAAAGGCCTGTGGTGTGCTGAGCTGCCGCTGGCCCGCGACTATGGCGGTAATGATCGGGATCATGGGCAGCACGCAGGGAGTGAAGGTCAGACCCAGTCCGAGCAGATAGAACACCAGGGCAATGGTCATCCAGGAATCGTGCTGCAGCACATCCTGAAGTCCGGCCAGTGAAAGCGCCCCCCCTGTGGTGTCCGGCTCGGGGGCCGCTGGCTCTCCCCGAGTGTCCGGGGCCTGAGCGTCCGGGTCGGGACTCGGCGGCGCGGCGGAAGCGCCACCCTCATCATCGCCGGCCGGATGGGTAACGGTACCGGCGTCCGGATCAAAGCGGATCTGCTCCGTTTCCGGTGGATAGCACAGACCGGCTTCGGCGCAGCCCTGCCAGGTCACGCTCACATCGATCGGTTCGTCATGATCGATCTCAAGACGGGCCTGAACATCGTCATAGAAAACCTGGACGTCGCCGAAGTAGGGATCGTCCTTGTGTTCGCTCTCGATGGAGAACGTCGGCCCATCCGCCAGCGCCGATTCAGGGCTGACTTCAATCTCGAGGCGGTCCTCGTAGAGGTAATGTTCCGGCGTAACCTCCCAGTCGAGTACCAGGGTTCCGTTTTCCGGGTAGGTACTGAAAGGAAAGGCTTCCTCAACCGGAAGGAATTCATCATCACTGCTGTTACCAAGAAATGCCTGTGCCATGGCAGGCAGGCACAAAAGGAGCAGCAACACAGGGGTCGACAGACAGCGTCGGGACAGTACAGCGGGCTTTGGGGCCATGAACACTCGGGCCTATTCAGTTCGGTGATATTTCGAGTGCGCGCAATAGTGCGCGGGATACCAGACACGGATTATAACGCATCCGGTTGATGAACGGCGAAAAGCTCGTAGACTACGCATCATGGAAACGCGAGTCTGCCCGAATCAGGGCCACCATTACAACGAACTTGTCCATTTGTTCAATGCACTGTTCCAGCCCAGTCACCGAACGATTCTGGTACCCGGAGATGATGAGCCGGAATACTTGCCCGCCGATGGGCAGTGCCGCTGGAATCGTGTAATATTTGCTCACGGATTCTATGCCAGCGCCCTGCACGAGATCAGCCACTGGTGCATAGCGGGCGCGCGTCGGCGGCAGTTGGTCGATTACGGGTACTGGTACGAACCCGATGGGCGCTCGACCCAGGTGCAGCAGCTGTTTGAGCAGGTCGAAGCACGCCCTCAGGCGCTGGAATGGATCTTCTCCATGGCTGCGGGCAGCCCCTTCAATCTGAGCCTGGATAATCTTGAGGGGGATTGCTCGGGCCTGAAAGAGCGCTTTGCCGACCGGGTATTCGAGCACGCCCAAAGTTATCTGGATCAAGGGTTGCCGGAGCGGGCCGAGCGGTTCACCCGGGGGCTTGTGCACTGGTACGGTCGGGACAGCGACTTCCACCTTGATCGGTTTCGCCGCGATTGCCTGCGGTAGCGCCGGAAGGTTTCCGATTCCTGAATGAGGAACAATGCAATGAGTGATGATGTAGTCGAATCCGACGGCCCAGCAGCGCCACGTTTTCGTGATTTCAATCTGCACCCTTTGCTGCAGAAGGCCATTGATGATCTTGGTTTCGAGCATTGCACGGGTATTCAGGGCGAGGCGCTGCCGAAAACCCTCAAGGGTGTGGATCTCATTGGGCAGGCCCAGACAGGAACCGGCAAAACAGCAGCTTTTCTCATCACCGCCATTCAGCGCATGCTGGAAAACCCCATCCCCATGGAGCAACGCTACGCCAGCGAGCCGCGGGTTCTGGCTCTTGCGCCGACCCGCGAACTGGCCATGCAGATTGCCGAGGATGCTCAGGTTCTGACACGCCACAGCGAGCATAATGTGGTGACTACCGTCGGCGGCATGCACTACGACCGCCAGCGCCAGCAGCTGCGCCATGAAGCGGTGGACATTCTGGTGGCCACACCTGGGCGCCTGCTGGATTTTCTCGGCAGCCATGATGTGTTTCTGGATCAGCTGGACATGCTGATCCTGGATGAAGCCGACCGCATGCTGGATATGGGCTTCATTCCCGACGTCAAGAAAATCATCCGCAAATGCACGCCCCGTGAAGCACGCCAGACGGTGCTGTTCAGTGCCACCTTCAATCAGGATGTGCTCAATCTGGCCTCCATGTGGAGTCAGTCGGCTGAGTTCATTGAGATCGAGCCGGAGACCAAGGCCGCGGAACGGGTCGAGCAGGTGGTCTACACCGTCAGTGACAGCGACAAGCTCAAGGTGCTGGTGAACACCCTGCACCAGGAAGAGGTGCCCAAGGCCATTGTCTTTGCCAACCGGCGGGATCAGACCCGGGATCTGGAAGAGGCGTTGAAGAAGCAGGGCATTAAGGTGTCGCTTCTGTCAGGGGAGATTCCCCAGAACAAACGGGTCCGCACCCTGGAGGCGTTCAAGGCCGGTGAGATTCAGGTGCTGGTGGCCACCGATGTGGCTGGCCGTGGCATCCATGTGGACGGCATCAGCCATGTGTTCAATTACAACCTGCCGGATAATGCCGAGGATTATGTGCACCGTATTGGGCGCACCGGGCGTGCCGGCGCTTCGGGAAAATCCGTCAGCCTGGCCGGTGAGGATGACAGCTTCATGCTGCCGGAGATTGAGGAATATCTGGGCAAGACCATTGAATGCGTGCGCCCCCCGGATGAGCTGATGCTGGAGCTGCCCGGCGGTTCGGGTGGCTCCGGCCAGGGGCGCCGTCGTGGTGGTCGTGGCCGCAGCAATGGCGACTCAAACCAGAAACCGGCCAGCGCCCAGGCAGAGTGAGCGCACTGCAGTGCGCATCCTGGCCGATGAGAACATCCCCGCACTTGAGCATTTCTTCGGTGGTCTGGGCGAGATCCTGACCCTGCCTGGGCGTGGCATTGGCCCTGAACACCTCGCCGAGGTGGATGCACTGTTGGTGCGCTCTGTTACGCCCGTCAATCAGTCACTTCTTGCCGGAACGCCCGTGCGCTTTGTGGGCAGCGCCACCATTGGCGTGGATCATCTGGACACCCGCTGGCTTGCCGGCCAGGGCATCCACTGGGCTGCCGCCCCGGGCTGCAATGCCGACGCCGTGGGCGATTACGTCCTGGCGGTGATGGCACTGGCGGCGCTTGAACAGGGGCGCGCTCTGACGGATTACAGTGTCGGCATTGTGGGTGCCGGCAACGTCGGTGGTCGGCTCTGGCGGCGTCTGGAGGCACTGGGGCTGTCGGTCAGGGTGTCCGACCCGCCACGAGAGCAGGCCGGTGAGTTCGGGTTCAGCCCTCTGGAGACAGTGCTGGCCCAGGATGTGGTGTGCCTGCACACACCGCTGACCTGCACCGGAGCCCATCCCACTCATCATCTGATTGACTCGGTGGCGCTGCAGTCGCTGCGCGCCGATCAGCTTCTGATCAGCGCCGGGCGCGGTGCTGTGGTGGACAATGAGGCGTTGCTGTCACGCCTTAAGGCGAAGGATGGTGGGCCCATGGTGGCGCTGGATGTATGGGAGAACGAACCCGGCGTGGACCCGGAACTGGCCCGCAGGGTCTGGCTGGGTACTCCACATATCGCCGGTTACAGCCTGGAGGGCAAGTTGCGTGGTACGGCCATGATTCACCAGGCGCTGTGCCATGCACTCTATCTGTCTGCGGAGACATCCCTGGAGAACGCGCTGCCTGAATCCCCACCGCTTGGGATTGAAGCGGATGACAGGCTGGAGGCCTTGATTCTGGCCGCCTATGATCCGAGCGCGGACCACGCCCGTTTCCGTGACAGCCTCAATGGGGATGCCAGTGAGCGCGCCCAGGCCTTTGATCAGCTGCGCCGCAATTACCCGGTGCGCTATGAGTTCTCCCGTCGGCCACCAGCCCAACCGGTGGGCAAGGAAGCGGCGGCCCAATTGCGGGCCGCCGGCTTTATGCAGGCTCAGGAATAGGTCCGGTTCTGCAGCGCAGCAATACGATCATCAATGGGCGGGTGGCTGGCGAAAAGTTGTGACAGGCCATCGCGCATGCCCTGAGTGATGCCAAAGGCCTGCATGCTGTCCGGCATCTCATCCGGCATACCCGCCTCTTTCTTCAGCCGCTGCAGTGCGGAAATCATGGCGCCATCACCGGCCAGCTGTGCTGCTGAGGCGTCGGCGTGGAACTCCCGCCGGCGGGAGAACCAGTAGACAATGGTGCTGGCCAGAATACCGAGCACGATCTGCGAGACGATCGAGACGACAAAGAACCCGATGCCGTGACCGCTGTCGTTCTTGAAAACGACCCGATCCACCACAGAGCCGATGACGCGGGAAAGGAAGATCACGAAGGTGTTGACCACCCCCTGAATCAGCGCCAGCGTCACCATGTCACCGCTGGCCACATGGCCGATCTCGTGGGCCATGACGGCGCGGATTTCATCCTTATTGAAGCGCTGCATCATGCCCTGGCTTACAGCCACGAGCGCATCATTTCGGTTCCAGCCGGTCGCGAAAGCATTGGACTGCTGGGCCGGGAAAATGCCCACCTCCGGCATCTTGATGCCGGCTTCGCGGGAGAGTTGCTCCACGGTGTCCACCAGCCACTGCTCGGCCGGGTTGGAGGGATTTTCAATGACCTTGCAGCCAGTGCCTCTCTTGGCCAGCCACTTGGACATCAGCAGTGACACAAAGGAGCCACCGAAGCCGAGCACGGCAGCAAAGATCAGCAGGGCTGTGAAATTAAGCCCCTCCTGCTCTAGGTAGCTGTCAAAACCAAACAGCCTCAGAACAATGCTGGCAATGAGAATGACGGCCAGGTTGGTGGCCAGAAAAAGCACTATACGCATCTAAGTCAGTCCTCTGTTGAACCGCTTGCTTGGGATCTGGAAATCAAGTGGGGTCAGTCTACCCCGAAATCAAGGCTGCTGTATTAACAAATGCTTAAGGCAGGCCGTCAGCCAAACAGAATACGGTGCACCGTGCCGCTGAGCTGGGTCGAAGTGCCGTGTTGCAGAACCCGCCGTATGTGGTTGACCGCGATGGCCGGCTCCTGGGCGAGGGCGGTGCTGGCGTCGGGGTCCGTATCCGCCGGCAGGTCCGTTCGCAGCGCAGAGAGCAGCTCGAAGGCCCTGCTGGTCAGTACCGCCTGATCAATGGCGTCCTGGCTGATGAGCGACTCGTAGCGCAGAAAACCCTCATCGGCCAGCCAGAGCATGGCGCCAAAGCAGGCCATATGACGGGTACTGTGCAGCCCGAATTCATCCGGGGTGTCAGCGCCGGCAATGTCCTCCACAAAGACGCTGCCCTTGCGCGGGAAGCGGTTGTAGAGGTTGATCAGCACCAGTGCGGTGTCACGGTAGAAATCCTCAACGTGGATGTCAGCCATGATGCTTTCCGTCAGTCCTGACTGTAATGGGACAGGAAACGACCCAGCCGGCCGATGGCGTCTTCCAGCACTTCCACTCGAGGCAGGAATACCACCCGCAGATGCTGGGTATCATCAATATTGAAGGCCGAACCCTGCACCAGCAACATGCGCTCCTGGGTCAGCAGGTCGTACACCAGCTTTTCGTCATCCTTGATGGGATAGACCGCCGGGTCCAGTTTCGGGAACAGGTACAGGGCGCCCTTTGGCTTGACGCAGCTCACGCCCGGGATATCGTTAAGCATTTTGTAGGCGATCTCGCGTTGCTCCCAGAGCCGTCCCCCGGAGACCACCAGATCGTCAATGGACTGATAGCCACCCAGCGAGGTCTGGATCGCCGTCTGGGCCGGAACATTGGCGCACAGGCGCATGGACGCCAGCATGGTGATGCCTTCGATCAGGTTGGCGGCCTTGTGTTTGGCGCCGCTGACAATCATCCAACCGGCGCGGTAGCCGGCGGCGCGGTAATTCTTGGACAGTCCGCCGAAGGTGAAAAAGAGCACGTCATCGGCCAGCGACGCCGCCGGCACGTGGCGGGCGTCATCAAAGAGGATCTTGTCGTAGATCTCATCAGCCAGAATCAGCAGGTTGTGTTCGCGCGCAAGCGCCACGACCTGCTCCAGAAGCTCCGGTGAGTACACCGCCCCTGTCGGGTTGTTGGGGTTGATCAGCACAATCGCCTTGGTACGACGGTTGATCTTCGACTTGATGTCATCGATGTCCGGGAACCAGTCCTGCTGTTCGTCGCAGCGGTAGTGCACCGGGTTGCCGCCGGAGAGAGTGACAGCCGCCGTCCAGAGAGGGTAGTCGGGTGCAGGGATGAGTACTTCATCGCCGTTGTTGAGCAGCGCCTGCATGGACATGACGATCAGCTCACTGACGCCATTGCCCAGATAGATGTCCTCGATTTCAACGTCAGGAATGCCCAGGCGCTGGCTGTACTGCATGACCGCCTTGCGCGCCGAGAACAGCCCCTTGGAATCGCAATAACCCTGGGCTCCCGGCAGGTTATGGATGACGTCCTGCTGGATTTCCTCAGGAATGTCGAGACCGAAGGCGCCGGGGTTGCCAATATTGAGCTTGAGGATGCGGTGGCCTTCCTCTTCCAGGCGCCGCGCCTCCTGCTGGACTTGCCCGCGGATGTCGTAACAGACGTTTTCCAGCTTTTCGGACTTGTTAAAATCGTGCATTGTGTTGGGCAGTTCCCTGATTGAAATAAAAAGGCCATTGTAGCGGAGGCCCGTAGAATGACAAAAGTTGAGAAAACCGAGCAGCAGTGGCAGCAGGAGCTTTCGCCGGAGGCCTATCGGATTACCCGTGAAGGCGCCACCGAGCAGCCCTTCAGCGGTGAGTACAATGACTGCAAAGCGCCGGGGACCTACCGCTGTATCTGCTGTGGCCAGGCGCTGTTCAGCTCTGACCACAAGTTTGATTCCGGTTCCGGCTGGCCCAGCTTCTGGCAACCGGCGGAACAAGCCGCCGTTGCCGAGCGAACGGACAGCAGCCTGGGCATGACCCGCACCGAAGTGCTGTGCAGCGCCTGTGATGCGCACCTGGGCCATGTGTTCCCGGATGGGCCCGAACCCACCGGGTTGCGCTACTGTATCAATTCCAGAGCGCTGGAGCTCGAATCTGACGGCAGTACCGGCTGATCAGCGGTGCTCCAATCCGCCCCAGCGGGTGATGACATCCCTCATGGCCTCCAGCGTGTAGGGTTTGGTCAGGTAGTCATCCATACCGGCAGCCAGGCAGTCTTCCCGATCCCCCTGCATGACGTTGGCCGTCACTGCAATAATGGGAACACTCTGCAACTCGGGCACCCGGCGAGCCTGGCGGGTGGCTTCGAACCCGTCCATAACCGGCATCTGGCAGTCCATCAGCACCAGGTCATAACGCTTGTTGCGAAGCGCCTCCAGCGCACGCTCGCCGTTTTCGGCGAGATCCACGCTGTGACCGAGTTTCTTGACCATGCCACTGGCAACCAGCTGGTTGACCCGATTGTCCTCCACCAGCAGTATCTCCAGCGAATCGACGCTGGCCTCCAGAACAGGCGCCGAATCCGAATGCAGTGGCTGCAGTCCAGTGGCTGTGCGCAGGACATTGACCAACTGTCGCCGGGTGATGGGAAGCTCAATCACCCCGGCCAGGGGGCACTTTGGATTCGCATCGCTGGTGCCCAGAGTGATGATCGGCGGCAGACCGGTATACTGCGACAGCAGCGTCATCCAGCGCATCTCGCGTACATCCACCACGATCAGGTCGCAGTCGCTAATGGGAAGGGTCTCAGGCCCATCGGGCGGATCGTCATAGCGCAGCACCCGGGTCTCCCAGAATTCCAGGCACTGCACCAATGGCGGAATATGCGGGTTGGTGGAGGAGGCCAGCAGGGTCACTGTCATGTCCAGCAGATCGTTTTCCCCCGGGCGCTCCAGAGTCTCCTCGGTGGCGATCAGAGGCAAGCGCACCGTGAACAGGGTGCCCTGATTCTCCTCTGACGCGACCTTTATATCCCCCTGCATGCGTTCAACCAGCTGCCGGCACAGGGTCAGGCCCAGACCGGTCCCGCCAAAGCGGCGGGTGGTATCCGTATGGCCCTGGGAGAAAGCCGAGAATATGGCGTCCTGGGCCTCACGTGACATACCGATACCGGTATCCTGTACCTGAATCAGCACACCGTCCTTACTGTACTCGACAAACAGTTCGACCTGCCCACGGGCGGTGAATTTGATGGCATTGCCCAGCAGATTGTTGACGATCTGCCGGATGCGTGTGGGATCGCCTCGGAATTGGGGGGGTAGATCCGGTGTGATGCGAGTGACGATGTCGATTTGGTTGCGGCGCCCCTGTTCCGCAAAGAGGCTGGCGCATTCTTCTGCCAGGCTGCCCAGATCGAACTGGATATCCTCAAGGCTGAGCTTGCCCGCCTCCACCTTGGAAATGTCGAGGATGTCATTGACCAGGTTCAGCAGATTCTCGCCCGCGCTCAGTGCAATTTCCATACGGTTGCGCTGATCGCTGGGCATGTCTCCTTCCAGCACCAGTCGCAGCATACCCAGCAGCCCGTTGAGCGGGGTGCGGATCTCGTGGCTCATGCTGGCCAGAAAGTCAGCGCGGGCACGGGCGGTTTCCAGCGCCTCTTCCCGGGCGTTGATCAGGGCCCGGTTTGAGCGCTGCAGGGCTTCATTCTTGTCGCGGATTTCGCCGGTGCGGGCTTCCACAATCTGCGCCAGGCGATCGCTGTACTCCTTGAGACTGCCCTCGGCCTGACGCAACCGCTGCAGGCTGCTGTCGATGGTGTCCAGATGGTTATTGGTCATCCGCACCAGTAGCCCGATTTCATCCTCTTCATGGCCTGGCGGGGTGGGCAGGCGTGCTTTTTCAGCCTTCTCCGCATCCACATCGGCAACACCGCTGATGACCCTGATCAGTGGCTTGGTGATCATGAAATAGAAAATGATCAGCAGCAGACCTGCCAGGGCAAGGCTTTTGATGAAACCGCCAATGAGGGTGTGGCTGGCCCGTTCCAGGAAGGCGTTGCCGTAGTGATAGGTATCGACGGTGATCGCAAGCTGCCCCAACTCCATATCCTCAAGTTGGCGTACCCGAAGGTCTGTCTCGTAGTGGCGCCGGTCACCAAATAGCCGGTCGCTGAGCCAACGGTAGGTTGCGGTGCGTGGTCTGCGCTCGCGTTCGGCAAGAACCCGACCGTCGGGATCCTCCAGTCGCGCCGTGATAATGCCGCGGTGTCTAAGCAGCCCCTCGAGCAGCTCTTCCGCCAGCCGGGTGTCGATGTTGTAGGCGATCTGGGACGCGGGGCTGTGGCTGATTTCCATCAGCGCGTTCATTTCCGCGTCCATGTCGCGCTTGGCGTTGTAGTAGTCCAGCGCGACCACCGCCAGATTCAACACAATCCCCAGTGCCAGGGCAGACAGAACCGTATTGCGCGTCAGACGATAGGAGAGGCGCTTGGAGAGATTTATTTTCATGGGGAGTCAGCCGTTCCCTGCTGCATTTTGGGTTGGTTCGGCAGAGCTCTCAGTTGTCGTAATCCGCTTTTTTCTTCCAGGATTCCTCTTCCTCAATGAAACTTTCCCATTCTCGGTTCACACTGTCCGGCATTGCCTTTTCCTCGTTCTCTTTCGCCTGCTCGGATTTTCCTTCAGCCTGAGCGTTCAGGGCTTTGATCTTCTCTCGATAGCCTTTGATCAGTTCCTGAGCTTCCGGGTGGTTTTTGGATTTCTCGAGCTCGTTGGCGGCCAGATAGTATTTGTGAATAGCCTGGCGGTATTTCTTTGACTGGATGTTCTGTTTGGCCTCAGCGACCATTACATCGGCATAGGCTTTATGGCTCAGAAACATGATGTGGCGGAGCTGCTCGTTGGCCTGATCGCTACGGATGCGGCCTGCCGTCTTTTGTTTCTCAACGAAACGGTACAGCATCTGCAGCAGGTTACGGATTTCCTTAACCTGGGTGGGGTTGTTGGCTGGAAGCTCCGCAGGCCCGGAAGACTGTCCGCTTTCTGCCGCGGACAGGGCGGCGCGATCGGATTCAACCCGGGCATTTACGTCTCCGGGTGCGCCCATCTGCTGCAGTTGCGTGGCAAGCTCCAGTGCCCGCTCCAGAATCAGTCGTTGGATTGTCCTGTTCAGGTAATTCTGCGGCAGTTCATCAACAAAGCGACGCAGCAAGCCATGGCCATCTTCCAGTGTCCGGATCTTTCGCATTTTCTCAATGCGGGCTTTTTCGCGCATCTGGCTGATCACCAACAGCGCCAGACCGACAATGATCAGAGCAACCAGAATGGTGACGATGGCAGTGGTTGTCATGTGGTCTCACTTGGCTTTCCGCGTTCGATTGCCCCAGTATAGAACAGACTGGGCTTAACTGCATGAATGACCGACTAAAACGACCATGACGGAGGGCAGTTTGAGTGGCGCGACTGAACCCGGTCATAATACTGCCACGCTGCAATAGGCTTTATGGTTCCCGGCCGAGGGCATTTTAATGGATCTTTCCCGCATAGACCTCAACCTGCTGGTCTATCTTGACGTGCTGCTCAGAGAGAAGAGTGTAACCCGGGCGGCCAGTTATCTGGGCATCACACAGCCGGCCATGAGCAACGGCCTGCGCCGGCTCAGGGAGCTGTTTGACGACCCGTTGCTGGTGCGTACCAGTGAGGGCATGACTGCAACCGAGCGCGCGGCTGAGCTGCAGCCGAAAGTGCGCGAGATACTGGCCCAGGTGGAACGCACGGTCCAGAAAACACACTCCTTCGATGCCCGGGACAGCCAGCGAGTGTTTCGGATCATGGCCAGTGACTACGCCGAATCCACCTTGATGCCGCGAGTGCTGCGCCAGATCCGCCAGCTTGCACCCAATGTGACGCTGGATGTGCTCACCCCCTCGGATGTGAGCTTTCTCGATGTGGAGCAGGGTCGGGTGGATATGGCCATCAACCGCTTCGATACCATTCCCCAGTCCTTTCACCAGAAAACCCTCTGGCTGGATCATTTTGCCTGTCTGATGAGTGCGGAGAACCCCATACTTCAGGAACCCTTTACCCTGGACACTTATCTGCAGGCCAATCACATCTGGGTGAGCAAGACCGGTGTGGGGGTTGGGGTTGGGGTCAATCCGAAGGACGTCCAGCGTCTGGGCTGGGTGGATGAGACGCTGAGTCGCCTGGGTCGCAAGCGGCGGATATCCGTATTCACCCGGCACTACCAGGTGGCTACGCTGCTGGCCGAGCAGCATGACGTCATGGCGACACTGCCGTGCCGGGCGGCCTGGCTGCAGAGTGAAAACCCACGGCTGGTGGTTAAGGCGCCGCCTTTCCCCATTCCGCCGATTGACCTGAAGATGGCATGGAGCCCGCTGTTGCAGCATAACCCGGATCATCAGTGGTTGCGGCGCCTGATCGGCAGCGTTGCCGAGGAGTTGGACGGGGAGTTTGCACCTTTCGGTCGGGCCTTCATGCGCGAGACTCAGGAGCCAGCCAGTCCCTCCGAACGCTGAGGCGTTACAGCGGCAGTTCGCGCAGCTCCACAGAGGCGGTGCCTTGCTCCCAGATGCGCTCAAAATTCTCTGCCAGCGGGCGCACCCGGCGTGAGGCGTTGAAGCGGGCGAAACCCTGGGGCTGACCGAATTCATGCCGGTAAAGCAGGCCGCTCTCATCGGCCAGCACAAAGGGTGTGTCTTCATGGGGATGGCTGGTGTTGATCAGGCGCAGACTGACGTGGCTGGGCAGGCGCCGCAGAAGCGTGACCAGCCGGTGACGGCGCTGGACCAGGGGGGCGTCGTCGTGGATCAGAAAACGGATTTCACTGAAGCGGCTGCGGCGGGCCAGGGCGGACAGGGCATCAGAAAGGAAGCTGTCGTCATAGAGGCTGTGGGAAAGCTGCTGATCGTAGATCCAGAGGCGTCTGCTGGCCTGATCGGCCAGGGCGCGCAGCAGCTGCAGGTGGTCGCCGTCCCCCTCGATGGGCCATGTGGTGGTGTCTGTTCCCAGCGTCATCGGGGTGTCGGTTTCGTGAGTGACTCTGGCAATCAGGTCCATGCCGGTGCAGCGCATGGCCCGATGGGGAATGCCGGCTTCCATGTAGGAGTCGGAAACCGTGTAGAACCCCATCCGCTGGTAAAACCCCTGTGCCTGCTCCTGGGCACTGAGTTCCAGAAAGTCATAGTGAGCGGCGGCATCCGCGAGCATGGCCTGCATCAGCTGCTGCCCCAGACCATGACTGCGGTGATCCGGTGACACGGCCATGCGGCCAACGCCACCACCACCCAAACCGGTCGGGTAGAGCCGTGCGGTGGCCTGTATCCGGCCGCTCTCATCGGACAGGGTGTAATGCGTCGCCAGAGCGTCGGTCTCGTCCCATTCCAGCTCAGGCGGCACCTGTTGTTCCTGAATGAACACGGACCGGCGCAATGCCAGTGCGGCCTCCGGGATCTGTTCCCAGTCATGACGCTGGATGGTCACGGCCTCATTCCTCTTGGTCGTCGGCTTCCGGATCGTACAGACTTCCCTGGTTGGCCAGTGTGGTCAGCAGCCCCAGCAGCGCTTCGTCTTCCAGCCATGGCGCCAGGTCGGAAGCCGGCAGGTGGCGCCCGGCACACAAGGTTGGTGCAAATTCCAGGGCGTTTCCGCGCAGGCTGAAACGATGGCCATCCGCAAACAGTACCCGGACCGGCCCCTCGCTGTCGTGCTGGTCGTGGAACGCAAAACGGCTGCCTTCATTCCAGACCAGATCATGCCCCTGCGCAACCCGTTGGTAGAGATCGGTCTCGGAAAAACGCGCCTCAGGTGGTTCAACAATGCCGGCGTGTTTCGGTTCGGTCATGGCCTGACCGAACCAGTTGGCAAGCGCCTCGGGATTGTCGGTGGACTCTCGGACAACACGCGCCAGCTCATCGATCACCGCCGGATCGATACGGCCCGGGTTATCCAGGGGTCTGGGGTCCGGATCCACCAGGTGCTCGCCCAGTCCGTGCTGGCTGACCAGGTAGTCGGTGAAACCGGTCAGCGTTTCTGCGTGGCTGGGCGTGCGAAAGCCAATGGACAGGGTCATGCAGTCGTTCTCGGCAATGCCCCAGTGCGCCACTCCGGGGGGGAGATAGAGCATGTCGCCGGGGTTGAGCACGTATTCCTCGATCGTCTCGAACTCGCGCAGGATATGCAGAGGTGTGCCTTCCACTCGGGATGCATCCGGCCCATAGACCCCACCGACTTTCCAGCGACGCTGGCCTTCGGCCTGCAGCAGGAAGACGTCATACTGATCGTAATGGGGGCCTACGCTGCCGCCGACCGGCGCGTAGCTGGCCATGATGTCGTCCAGACGCCAGTTGGGGATGAAGCGGAAGGGCTCCAGCAGGTCCGCAATCTCCGGCACCCAGTAGTCCAGCCCCTGAACCAACAGCGTCCAGTGGCTGGCCGGCAGCGACTGAAAGCGCGACTCCTCGAAGGGGCCACTGTGCAGCTGCCAGGGTTTGCCGTTTTCCTCCTCCAGCACCAGCCGCGACTCGACCTCGGACTCGCAGGCCAGCCCCGCCAGTTCTTCACTGGAAACCGGGGATTCCAGATCCGGAAAGGCGTTACGGATTACCAGGGGGCGCTTCTGCCAGTACTCTGCCAGAAAGGTTTCGACGCTATGTTCGCCCAGAACCGACATCAATGCCCTCGTTCAGTGTTGGTCGTGGATGGCGGCCGCCTGTTCGGCGGCGTTGCCAATGTAGTTTTCCGGGCTGAGCTCGCGCAGCTCCGCTTTTGCAGCTTCCGGAATGTCCAGGCTGTCGATGAATTCCCGGATCGCATCCGGTGTCATGGCCTTGCCGCGGGTCAGTTCCTTGAGTTTCTCATAGGGATTGTCGATCTGGTAACGGCGCATCACCGTTTGGATCGGCTCGGCCAGCACCTCCCAGCTCTGGTTCAGGTCTTCGGCCAGGCGTTGGGGGTTGACGTCGAGCTTGGACAGGCCTTTGATGGTGGCCTTATAGGCGATCAGGCTGTGCGCAACACCAACACCCAGATTGCGCAGCACCGTGGAGTCGGTCAGATCGCGCTGCCAGCGGGAAATGGGCAGCTTGGCCGCCAGGTGATCCAGCAACGCGTTGGCTATGCCCAGATTGCCCTCGGAGTTTTCGAAATCAATGGGATTAACCTTGTGCGGCATGGTGGACGAGCCGATCTCGCCCTCCACAGTGCGCTGCTTGAAGTAGCCCAGTGAAATGTAGCCCCACAGATCCCGGTCCAGATCCATCAGTATGGTGTTGAAACGCGATACCGCATTGAACAGCTCCGCCACGTAGTCGTGGGGCTCAATCTGGGTGGTGTACGGGTTCCACTGCAGCCCCAGCGCCTCCACAAAGGCGCGGGCATTGGCCTGCCAGTTCACTTCCGGATAGGCGGACAGGTGGGCGTTGTAGTTGCCCACGGCGCCGTTGATCTTACCCATCAAAGGTGTACCGGCTACCTGATGACGCTGGCGCTTGAGCCGGAAGGCCACATTGGCCAGCTCCTTGCCCACCGTCGTGGGAGAAGCGGTCTGACCGTGGGTGCGCGAGAGCATGGGTTGATCCGCCAGAGCGGCGGCCAGATCGCTCAGGGTGCCGACAAGCTCGTCCATGGTCGGCAGCAGCCCGTGATCCAGACCCTCACGCAGCATTAATGCGTGGGAGAGGTTGTTGATGTCCTCGGAGGTGCAGGCAAAGTGAACAAATTCGCCCACCGCGCTCAGCTCGGGCAGCTGTTCGCGCACTTCGGCAAAGCGGTCCTTGATGAAATACTCCACCGCCTTGACGTCGTGATTGGTGGTTTTCTCTATGCGCTTGATGGCTTCGGCATCCGCCAGGGAAAAATCCTTCACCAGGCGGTCCAGGAATTCATTGGCATTATCGGAGAAGGGCGGTACCTCGACAATGTCAGGATGGTCGGCCAGCTGCTGAAGCCAGCGCACCTCAACGGCAACCCGGCAGCGGATCAGCCCGTATTCACTGAAGATTTCGCGCAGAATCGTAATCTTCTCGCCGTATCGTCCATCCACGGGGGAGACGGCCGTGAGCGCATTGAGCTCCATTGGAAACCTCGTTGATCAACCTGTAGAGGCGGGGATTATACACCAGTAAGCAGGTGCCACGCAGGCCAATCAGTCCAGCCCGCGCAGCATCTGGGTGGCGCTCTCGACGACCCGGGCCCGGCGGAAGATCAGTTGCCAGCGCCGACCCCCGAGCTGACGCCAGAGCATCGCAGAGCGAATGCCCGCAAGCAGGCAGGCCCGGATGCGCGCGGCGTTGTCCTCCACCTGGAGATACTGCTGGTGGCCGTTGACATTGATGCGCAGACGGAAGGTGCTCAGGGTATCCAGATAGACGCTGGCCAGGTTACGGATGACGTTGGGGTGGGTCATCCCAAAATGGTCAACCCCGCGTTGGGCCTGTTCGATGCGCTCACCGATCACACTGAGCATGTCGGGGCTTTTCTGGAGCTTGGATTCGAGCTGGATGAGGTTGAGCCCGTAACGCAGAATCTGCGCTTCCCGCGGCGTGGCCTGCTGCCCCATGACGGTGCTCAGGGCCTTGAGTCCCTGCCTGAGTCCATACAGATCCCCGTAGACCTGCAGGGTGCGCTCCGGGTTGGTCTGGAAGACTGAGCCCAGACTGGTCTCCAGTGCTTGCTCATCCCAGTCGCCTTTGGTGGCGATGTCATTTACGAGACTGGCGGCCTGGAATACACCGGCCAGTGCCATGGTCTGATCTTCAAGGTTATGACTCAATGCACGGGTTCCTCAGGCGGTCACGGCTTCGCTGGTGTCGGCGTCGCACTGGTGGCGGAAGGTGCGTTCTATGACACCACCCCCCAGGCAGACTTCGCCCTGGTAGAAAACGACCGACTGTCCGGGCGTTATGGCCCGCTGGGGTGCGTCAAAGGTGACCCGGTAACCGCCTTCCACCGCTTCCAGGGTGCAGTTCTGGTCGGGTTGGCGGTAACGGGTCTTGGCAGCGCAGCGCAGCGGTAGGGTGGGTGTTTCACTGATCCAGTCGATCGACCAGGTGTACAGGCCCTGGCTGAACAGAAGCGGGTGCTGTTTACCCTGCACGGCAATAAGGACATTCCGGGTCAGGTCCTTTTCCGCCACGTACCAGGGTTCGCTCCCAAAGCCTGACAGCCCGCCAATCTGCAATCCCTGGCGTTGGCCAATGGTGTGATACATCAGCCCCTGATGACGGCCAATGACCTGGCCATCGGGGGTTTCAACGTCTCCGGGCTGGGCTGGCAGGTATTCCTTGAGAAAGTCACTGAAACGACGCTCACCAATGAAGCAGATCCCAGTACTGTCTTTCTTGTCATGGGTGACAAGTCCCGCCTCTTCGGCGATACGCCGGACATCGCCCTTCTCGATCTCACCCACAGGAAAGAGGGTGCGAGCGATGCGCTCTCCGGAAACGGCGTGCAGAAAGTAGCTCTGGTCCTTGTTGGGATCCAGGCCACGCAACAATTGGGCCGTATCGCCGTTCCCGACAACACGGCGACGCGCGTAGTGGCCTGTGGCAATATAATCCGCCCCGAGTGTCACGGCATGATCCAGAAAGGCCCGGAACTTGATTTCCTTGTTGCACAGGATGTCTGGATTGGGGGTCCGCCCGGCACTGTACTCGGCCAGAAAATGCTCAAACACCCGGTCCCAGTATTCTTTCGAGAAGCTCACCGTATGCAGTGGGATGCCCAGCTTTCCGGCCACTGCAGTAGCGTCCATGAGATCGTCCCGGGCTGTGCAGTACTCTGTGCCATCAGCCTCGTCCCAGTTCTTCATGAACAGGCCTTCCACCTGATGGCCCTGTTGCTGCAAAAGAAGGGCAGATACCGACGAGTCGACGCCGCCGGACATACCGACGATCACACGCGGTGATGGTGCCTGAGTGCTGCTTTCAGGGCGTGAGCTCATGGTTGCCTTGTTCTCCTGGACGAAAGGAACATCATATTGTAAAGACCCGGCCTGGCAATGGCCAACGACTCAGAGCTCGCGGATTACGTCCAGTGGCAGCCGGCGTCCGCTGCGGAAATCCTCAATGCACGCGAGAATCATGGGGCTGCGGTGACTTGCCTGTGACTTCTCGATTTCGTCATAGGTGAGCCAGTGGGCGGCCAGAATGTCAGGGTCCAGCTTGTCACTGACCTTATGGCCGATTTCGGCTACAAAGCAGTAGCGGTGATAGACAGTGTCGTTATGGGGGGATCGATAGGTGTATATGCCCAGAAAGTGGCTGAGGGTGACGTCGTAGCCAGTCTCTTCCAGAGTCTCTCGGTGGGCGGCAGAGAATATGGATTCGTTTTCTTCGATATGCCCGGCGGGCTGGTTGTAGACCAGTTCACCGTTGCTGCGTTCTTCGACCATCAGATAGCGTTCATTGTCGGCGACAACCACGGCCACAGTCGCATTAGGCCTCCACTCCATCACTCAACTCCTTAGCCGGCTTATTTTAGGTGCTGCAGGCGTTCCAACCTACAAAAAGCAGCGCCAAATCGCCAGCACCGAGCCGCGATTGGAGTTCGCATCCCCGACGATCAGGGACGCTCGGCTGGAAGAATCGATCAATGGGGAGCCGTGGGCGGCTCCCGGTCCACCAGACGTGTTCAGGGGCTTCAGCGCGCAAGTCCGTTTCAGACGCTGTGGGCTGTTTCGTTCCGCTGGTTCGTTTTTACTGTTTCTGTGCTGCCTCCTTGCTGACTCGATTTGGGGGCGGGTGTATCCAGAGGGGTGATATTTACTGCGTGGATACCCTTGTCACTGGGCTCCTTTTCAAACTCCACCCGCTGGCCGGCCTTGAGGGTCTTGTACCCCTCCATCTGAATGGCAGAGAAGTGCGCAAAAAGATCCTCGTTTTCGCCCTCTTCAATAATAAAGCCATATCCCTTGGCGTTGTTGAACCATTTGACCTTGCCCTGATGCATCGTCTTCTCCTCCATCATCCTGACGTTGCGGTTGTTATTCTTATGGGTTGATTCCCAAGCATGCATCGCGAATGCAATTGTTGCATTGGGTTGCACAATGTTACGGAATGTAAAATCCGTACAAGTACTGTTGATCAAACCGTGGTCTGAGTCAAGGGCCAAGGTGGTTGTATGAGGAATGGTTGGAATACTCTGGGCACCCGACCCACGGGGATCTCGTGATAGACTGCGGTCGTAGGATTTTATGGACCTCGGGCCTTGTAATATTGCGGTGAAGTAACACATGTTAAAAGAAATTGAGTTCGTAAAAGTGGAGCAGCCTCTACTAATATGGAATCAGGGCGGTGATGAAGATGACCCCGGGCAGGACGATGGCACTTCGGTTGCCACCGAAAAACCGGAGGTCAAACAACCGTCTCTGTACAAGGTGGTACTGATGAACGACGACTTCACTCCCATGGATTTTGTGGTGGAAGTGCTGATGACGTTCTTCACTATGTCCGAGGAGAAGGCCACGCAGATCATGCTGGCGGTTCATACACAAGGCAAAGCTGTGTGTGGGGTCTATACTCGGGATATAGCCGAAACGAAAGCGGCCCAGGTGAATCAATACGCTTCCGAGCATGATCACCCGCTGCTGTGTGAGATCGAACGAGCCGACTGAATCGGGGTGGCCCATGCTCAGTAAAGACCTCGAACTGACGCTGAATGAAGCGTTCAAAAATGCCCGCGATAAGCGTCATGAGTTCATGACGGTTGAGCACCTGCTGCTGGCTTTGCTGGACAACGAGTCCGCAGTGCGGGTGCTGAAGGCCTGCGGGGCCGACATGACCCGGTTGCGTGAAGAGCTTGATGATTTCGTCGACTCCACAACACCGCTCATTCCCTCAAACGACACCGAGCGTGAGACGCAGCCCACCCTTGGGTTCCAGCGTGTGCTGCAGCGCGCGGTATTCCATGTGCAGTCCTCCGGCAAGAAGGAGGTAACCGGTGCCAATGTGCTGGTGGCCATCTTCAGTGAGCAGGAAAGCCAGGCGGTTTTCGTACTCAAGAAGCAGAATATTGCGCGGATCGATGTGGTGAATTTCATTTCCCACGGCATCTCCAAGGTCTCCGGGCCCGAGGAGAAAGATCATTCCGACTCCGAGCATCTGCAGGATGAAGGCATGGAGGAAGGGCAGTCCTCCAATCCGCTTGAGAGCTATGCGACCAACCTGAATGAACAGGCCTCCCATGGCCAGATCGATCCGTTGATCGGACGCGAGCAGGAAGTTGAGCGCACGGTCCAGATTCTGGTGCGTCGGCGCAAGAACAACCCACTGCTGGTGGGTGAGGCGGGTGTGGGCAAGACCGCCATTGCCGAAGGTCTGGCCAAGAAAATCGTCGATGGCGATGTGCCTGATGTGATCAAGAACGCCGAGGTCTTTTCCCTGGATCTGGGAGCGCTGCTGGCCGGCACCAAGTACCGGGGCGATTTCGAGAAGCGGCTCAAGGCGCTGCTGGCTGAGCTGAAAAAGCGCGAGCACGCCATTCTGTTCATCGATGAGATCCACACCATCATCGGGGCGGGCTCAGCTTCCGGCGGTGTCATGGACGCCTCCAATCTGCTCAAGCCCATGCTGAGCTCGGGTAAGATGCGCTGCATTGGCTCGACCACCTTCCAGGAATTCAGGGGCATTTTCGAGAAGGACAGCGCACTGGCGCGTCGTTTCCAGAAAATCGACATCAACGAGCCGAGTGTTGACGACACCTACCTCATACTCAAGGGGCTCAAGAGTCATTTTGAGAAACACCACGATCTCAAGTACACCGACAAGGCCCTGCGTACAGCCGCTGAGTTGGCCGGGCGCTACATCACCGACCGTCACCTGCCGGACAAGGCCATTGATGTAATTGATGAGGCCGGCGCGCGTCAGCAGTTGCTGCCAGTGTCCAAGCGGCGCAAGGTGATCAATGAGTCGGCCATCGAGGACATTGTGGCTGCCATTGCCCGGATTCCACCGAAGAATGTCTCCAGCTCCGACAAGGATCTGCTGCGCAACATCGAGCGCGACCTGAAGATGACCGTCTTCGGTCAGGATCCGGCCATCGAGTCCCTGTCCACCGCGATCAAGCTGGCGCGGGCTGGGCTCAAGGCGCCGGAGAAGCCGGAAGGCGCCTTCCTGTTTGCCGGCCCCACGGGTGTGGGCAAGACCGAGGTCACCCGTCAGCTGGCCAAGCTGCTGGGCATTGAGCTGGTGCGCTTTGATATGTCCGAGTACATGGAGCGCCATACGGTCTCACGGCTGATCGGTGCGCCTCCGGGCTATGTGGGCTATGACCAGGGCGGTCTGCTGACCGAAGAGGTCAACAAGCATCCGCACTGTGTTCTGCTGCTGGATGAGATCGAGAAGGCCCACCCGGAAGTGTTCAATCTGCTGCTGCAGGTCATGGACCACGGCACACTCACCGACAACAACGGCCGCAAGGCGGATTTCCGCCATGTGATTCTGGTGATGACCACCAACGCCGGTGCCGAGGTGATTACTCGCCGCTCCATTGGCTTTGCCAACCAGGACCACAGCTCAGACGGCATGGAGATCATCAACAAGACCTTCACGCCGGAGTTCCGCAACCGCCTGGATGGCATCATTCAGTTCTCTGCACTGAACCCGGAAGTCATCACTCATGTGGTGGACAAGTTCCTGACCGAGTTGCAGGCGCAGCTGGATGAGAAGCAGGTGGTGCTGCATGTGGACGATGAGGCCAAGCTCTGGCTCGCCGAGCACGGCTACGATGAGAACATGGGGGCACGTCCCATGGGCCGCCTGATTCAGGAGAAGATCAAGAAAGGGCTGGCGGAGGAGATTCTGTTCGGACGACTGTCGAGCAACGGAGGCGAAGTGTCCGTCAAGCTCAAGGACGGCGATCTGGCGTTCGAATTTGAAGCGGAAGAGCCCGAGCCGGTCGAGTAGAGCGACCGACCCGGAAAAAGCCGCGACACTCTGGTGCCGCGGCTTTTTTTTGTTAGCGGTACCGGTAAGTGATGCGGCCCTTGCTCAGATCATAGGGCGTCAGTTCCACCTTGACCTTGTCGCCGGTCAGGATGCGGATGTAGTTCTTGCGCATCTTGCCGGAAATGTGGGCGGTGACCACATGACCGTTTTCCAGCTCCACACGGAACATGGTGTTGGGAAGGGTATCAACAATTACGCCTTCCATTTCGACTGCGTCTGATTTTGCCATTCAGCTTTCTCTCCGGTTTCGTATGCTGTGTTCGCGACTGTCCGATTTATAGGGATGCATGGCCATTGCTTCAACAGGGATTTGTACCTACCAGGTGCTTCAGGTCGCTGACAGGCGCATGCAGGGTCCGCGAAAGTGGCGCAATTTTGCCTTAAATGAACGTAATTGGCAAAGTCAGAGGATCAGATCGTGCCAGCGACCTCTTGAGAGCTGCTGAAGGGGGCGGAAATTGGTTTTATAGTTCATTTTCCGGCACTCACGGATCCAGTACCCGAGGTAAAGGTGAGGAAGGTTGCGCTGTCGCGCCTCCTCGATCTGCCAGAGGATGGCGAAGGTGCCAAGACTGCGGTGTTCCACCTCCGGGGCAAAGACGGTATAGATGGCTGAAAGCCCGCGATCGAGCACGTCCACGACGGCAAAGCCAATCAGATCCTCCGCCAGTCGCATCTCCAGAAAGAAGCCGTCGATGCTGCCTTCCACCAGAAATGACGTGAACTGTTCACGGGTCGGCGGATACATGTCGCCATCGTGATGACGCTCGTTGATGTAGCGCTCGTACAGGTTAAACAGCTCCTCATCGAAGCGTACCGGCGTTGTGGTCAGCCTCAGATCAGCATTCTGCTTACGGTTTCGGCGTTGCGAGCGGTTGGGGCTGAATCGATCAACGGGAATGCGCACCGGAATGCAGGCATTGCAGCCCCGGCAGTGTGGCCGGTAGTAGTGGGAGCCGCTGCGGCGGAATCCCAGTTCAGTGAGCTGGGTATAGAGGTTTCTGTCGACACTGGCCCGGGGGTCGACAAACATGGTGGTCGCCTGTCGTCCCTCCAGATAACTGCACGGATGCTCGGGCGTGGCAAAAAAAATCAGCGTTTTGAGACTGCTCATCAGCCGCCCTCCGGGCTCCAGTGCCAGTCCAGCCGCCAGCGCGTCTGGTCCGGTGAACGCACCACGTTCTCCCTGATTATAGACAAAAACCGGCTTCTGGGGATCAGCTCCGACCCCAGCCGCATCAGGTGTGGATTCTCCACCTGGCAGTCCATCAGCCGGTAGGCCCATTGTTCCAGTTGTCGAGCCACGTGCACAAACACCACCTTGGAAGCGTCGCGCTGGCGGCTGAACATGGACTCGCCAAAGAAACAGCGCCCGATGGCCACTCCATAGAGCCCTCCCGCCAGGTTGCCATCCGCGTCCCAGGCCTCAAAGGAGTGGGCCTGGCCCTGCTGGTGCAGGCGGATGTAGGCCTCGGCCATGTCCTCGGTGATCCAGGTGCCTTCCTCACGCACGGCGGCGCAGTAGTGGATGACCTCCTCAAAGGCCTGGTCAATGGAGACGCGAAAGCGCCCGCTGTTAAGCGTTCGGCGCAGGCTGCGGGCAATGTGGACCCGTTCGGGAAACAGCACACAGCGGGGGTTGGGAGACCACCAGAGAATGGGCTGGTCGTCGGAAAACCAGGGGAAAATGCCGTTCTCATAGGCCCGGCGGACGCGGTCGGGGTGCAGATCACCTCCGACCGCCAGCAATCCGTCTGGATCATCCAGCGCCGTTTCCGGATCCGGAAACCAGTGGCTGCCGGTCTCTAGCCAGGGCAGGGCTGTCATGGCAGGGGATCAGCCCAGTCCGTCGAGGTATTTCTCGGCATCCAGTGCGGCCATGCAGCCAAAACCGGCCGAGGTGACGGCCTGTCGATAGACGTGATCGGCTACATCACCCGCGGCAAACACACCCGGAATGCTGGTTTCGGTCGCCATGCCGTCCAGGCCGCTGCGGATCTGGATGTAGCCGTTAATCATATCCAGCTGATCCACGAACAGGTCGGTGTTGGGCTTGTGACCGATGGCGATGAAAACGCCAGCCACGCTCAGATCCCGGGTTTCCCCGTTTTTCGTGCCTTTGAGCCGGGCACCGGTGACGCCGGTGCCATCGCCCAGCACCTCATACAGGGTGTGGTCCCACAGGATGTGGATGTTGTCCTTGGCGAAAAGTTTATCCTGGAGGATTTTCTCCGCTCTGAGCGAATCACGGCGGTGAACCAGCGTCACACTGTCAGCGATGTTGGACAGATAGAGCGCTTCCTCAACGGCGGTGTTGCCCCCGCCGATCACGGCCACATCCTGGCCCCGGTAAAAAAAGCCATCACAGGTGGCGCAGGCGCTCACGCCCTGACCCATGAACTTCTCCTCAGAATCCAGGCCAAGATACATGGCGCTGGCGCCGGTGGCGATGATCAGTGCGTCACAGGTATAGGTGCCGCTGTCGCCGGTCAGGGTGAAGGGGTGCTTGGCCAGATCGGCGCCGTTGATGTGGTCGTAAATCAGCTGGGTGTTGAAGCGTTCCGCGTGCTCTTTCATGCGCTCCATCAGTCCGGGACCCTGCAGGCCTTCCGGATCGCCCGGCCAGTTCTCCACGTCGGTGGTGGTGGTGAGCTGGCCACCCACCTCGATGCCGGTGATCAGAGTCGGTTCCAGATTGGCGCGCGCGGCGTAGACGGCGGCCGTATAGCCGGCAGGGCCGGAGCCGAGAATGATCAGGCGGTGATGGTTGCTCTGGGTCATGGTTCCTCTCTTGGTGCCTGTGATGTCGTTGAAAAGCGCCCTATGATAACGCCACCGGTCCGGACGGTGCCACTCACACGATGACGGGAACCTCGTTCAGGACGCGTTGGGTCAGACTTTCCTGGCGGTGATGATGATCATCCACCAGTCGGTGCTCAAGAATATTGGGCAGAATGGCCTGAACATCATCGGGCAGGGCGTGGCTGCGTCCATCCATCAGGGCCCAGGCCCGGGTGGCACGCAGAAGGCCCAGGCCCGCCCTTGGCGAGAGCCCATAGAGTACCCCGGGTATCTCGCGGCTGTAGGTGAGAATGCGTTGCACATAGCTCAGGAGGCTGTCCGAGACAGTGACCGCCTCCGCCTGCCGCTGCAGCTCTGTGAGCTGCTCCTGGGTCAGCGCGGGTGTCATGGCGCTGATCATCTCGCGGCGATCCTGGCCCAGCAGCAGTTCTCGCTCAGCGCGGCTGTCCGGGTAACCCAGCTGCAGGCGCATCAGAAAGCGGTCCAGTTGGGATTCCGGCAGGGGGAAGGTACCCCCCTGATCCTGTGGATTCTGGGTGGCGATGACAAAAAATGGATCGGGCAGTGGCCTGGTTTCGCCCTCAATGGAGACCTGCCGCTCTTCCATGGCCTCGAGCAACGCGCTCTGGGTCCGCGGGGAAGCTCGGTTGATTTCATCCGCCAGAATGACCTGCGCAAATATCGGTCCCTGGTGGAACATCAGATCTCCGGCTTCTTTGTCATACATGGAGAAGCCGAGCACATCTGCCGGCAACAGGTCGCTGGTGAACTGGATACGGTTGTAGGTCAGCCCCAGAGTGGCGGCCAGGGCGTGGGAGAGGGTGGTTTTGCCCATGCCGGGAATGTCCTCAACCAACAGGTGTCCGCGGGACAGAATGCAGCACAGGGCTCGGTTCACCTGCTCGGTCTTGCCCAGAAGAATGTGATTGAGTGCCGCTGAGGCGTTTTGGATAAGCGGGTTGATGGCCATGTCAGTCGCGGACCCTCCGAGTCAGATCGCTGTAGGCATCCAGGCGCCGATCGCGCAGATAGGGCCAGATACGACGAACCTGATCGACGCGATCAGGATCAATGTCGGCGGTAAGCACCCAGTCGGAATGAGCGTCTCCCTGGGTCAGCAGTTCACCCTGGGGACCACAGATGAAGCTGTTGCCCCAGAAATCAATGCCGGCACCCGCTTCCGGGGACGGTTCATGCCCGATCCGGTTGGGTGCAATCAGTGGCAGATTGTTGGCAATGGCGTGGCCACGCTGGACGGTGATCCAGGCATCCAGCTGGCGCGCTTTTTCATCCGCCGCATCGCCAGGCTCCCAGCCAATAGCGGTGGGGTAGATCAGAATCTCGGCCCCTGCCAGAGCCATCAGCCGGGCGGCCTCTGGGTACCACTGGTCCCAGCACACCAGAACCCCGAGCTTTCCCAGGCTGGTCTCAATGGGCCGGAAGGACTGGCCATCCGGCAGCGCATCGCCCGGGGTGAAGTAGAATTTTTCATAGAAGCCGGGGTCATCCGGAATGTGCATCTTGCGATAACGCCCGGCCAGGGTGCCGTCGCGCTCAAGCACCACGGCGGTGTTGTGGTAGACCCCCGCCATCCTTCGCTCAAAGATGGATCCGACAATGACCACACCAAGTTCACGGGCGATAGCGCCGAGCTTTTCCGTGGTGGGTCCGGGGATGGGTTCAGCCAGATCAAAGACCGCTGCGTCCTCGGACTGGCAGAAGTAGCGGCTTCTGTGCAGCTCCTGCAGCACGACCAGCTGTGCGCCCTGGCGCGCCGCCTCACGCACAAGTCGGCTGCTGGTCTCAAGGTTGTGCTCCGTGTTGTCATTGCAGCTGTGCTGTATCGCCGCGACTTTCATACAGGAACTCCTGGCGGCAGTTGCATGGTCAGGCAGTGAAGACTCCCTCCATGGCGAAGCAGAGGGCGACAATAAACCGTGTGAATGATCCGGTCAGGGAAACAGTCTGCCAGCACCTGTAGGGCTTTTTCATCCTGAGCCACACCGTAGACGGGAAGCAGTACGGCCTCGTTGAGGATCAGAAAGTTTGCATAGGTTGCCGGCAACCGGTTGCCCTCGCTGTCGTGGAGCGGGTCGGGCCAGGGCAGCGGCGTGAGCCGGTAGGGCTGGCCCTGAGAGTCTGTGAATGCGGCCAGCTCCCGTGCCATGTCAGTGAGTGCCTCGTAGTGGACGTCTTGTGGGTCGTCACAGCCTTGGAAGCAGATGCTGTCCGGCGCATGAAAGCGGGCCAGGGTGTCGATGTGGCCGTCGGTGTCGTCGCCCTCCAGATGCCCGTGTGTCAGCCAGAGCGTGCGACTGATGCCCAGCTCCCGGGCCAGCACGGCTTCCACATCAGCGCGGGTCTGGTCCCCATTACGAGCCGGATCCAGGAGGCAACTCGTTGTGGTCAGCAGAGTGCCTTCGCCGTCCGTTTCCAGGGCACCACCTTCCAGAACATAATCAACAGATTGCAGCGGCAGATTGCCGAAGGCGTGCTGGCTGCCAAGACTTGCATTCAGCGCATCATCCTTGTGGAAAGGAAATTTTCCACCCCAGGCATTGAAACGGAAATCCTTCAGTTCGGTTTTGCTGCGGTCAGAGACGGTCAGTGGGCCAAAATCCCGCGCCCAGGTGTCGTCGGAATCTGCCACATAAACCCGGCAGCGCCCGGGGAGTGAACGGCTTGCGGTCAGTCCATCAAAAGTGCTCTGGAGCTCTGCCCGCATGGGCTCGTCATGGGCAACCAGAACCAGGTTTTCATGGGAGAGTACTGCAGAGGCGATGGCATGGAAAACCGGCGTGATTTCCTCCAGCGCAGCCGCCCAGTCGGATTCCGGATGTGGCCATACAAGCAGTACGGCACCCTGAGGTGCCCACTCGGGCATCAGTCGGTAATGGGTGCTCAAGGTTGATGCAGTCCTTACCGGGTTTCGTCCTGGTTAGCGGGATTGATCGTCAGACTGTCCGGATCGACCACGGTATGAATGACCCAGTCATCCTCGAACACGACCTCAAAGCGCGGATATTGCCAGGTGGTGATGGGGGGCTCACCTACAGGTCCTTCCTCCGTCTCGGGGTCGCCGAAGCGGTTGCGCACGGAATCGCGGGCTTCACCGCGGCGTGGCAGATCCTGGTCGAGTTCGCGCTGGAGCTTGACCGAAAGCGGCAGCCGCTGCTGCTCCTGCGCACCTGCCCCGGCGCGCTCGCCGCTGTCTGCCAGGGTTGGCGCTGCCAGCATGAGCGCCCCCAGGGCAGTGATCACCATGGACGGCAGGCGGGTCGTCGTCTTGGTCATGAGCTGATTTCCCTGATTCCAAAAGCGTGTAATGATACAAAACACTATAGCTGATACGTCGGGCAAGTCGAGGTTCAGCGTTTCATATCGTCGTGTTGGCGTTGTTGCTGGCGCTCTTTGGCCTGGATGCGCAGCACATGCTTGGCAATCTGTTGTCTTTCATGGTCCTGCAGTTCAATAAACTCAAGATGCAGGCGTTCACCCTGGGTGCCGGGCTCCACGTACACCACGCGCGTCAGCAGGCTAAGGCGGGTGAGTTCCGGGTTCAGGGTAAGGCGTACAGCCAGAACCGTATCCGGCTGGAAGCCACTTTGCTCGCACTCAAACGAAAGCCCGCCTTCACTGAGCGTAACCGGTCGCCACTGTTCATCTTGCAACGGTTTTCGTTCAAACGTCATAATGCGCGCCACCGTGTCGAGCTTTTCGTTCAGCGACTTCATCAGGTGTGCGAGGTTGCGGTCGGTTTCGGCCAGTTGAGAGATCTGGGCGCGGATCTCGGCATCAACTCGTCGTACCTCTTCCTGGAGGACCAGTGTCTCGGAACCTTCAAACAGGGTGGCGACCGGGTTGTGCAGCTCGCCGTTGACCAAGCGGTATTCCAGCCCGACGACGTCCTCGACGCGGTAATACTGACGGCGTTCACTGTCGGTGTTCGACGGCATTGTCGTGTCTCTTGTTGTAATTGGCTATCCGGCCTTTTTCATGGCCTCTGGGCCCGAAAAAATCGGACCGTATTGAGTAAAGTGTAACAGTGTTTTCGTGTTTTCGTCCCTTGCAGGGAGTGGGCGCGGAACTCATCAATGACCACTCGGATGGATTAGGATGTTCAAGCCCCTTTCAGTTTTCATCGGCCTGCGCTACACCGGGGCGAAACGACGGAACCACTTCATCTCCTTCATTTCGCTGATCTCCATGCTGGGACTGATCCTCGGCGTGATGGTGCTGATCACCGTACTCTCGGTCATGAACGGCTTCGATCGTGAGCTCAAGGAGCGGATCCTGGGCATGGTGCCTCACGCCACCATTGAATCCCCGGATGGACTGGAAGACTGGGAATCAGTCATACGCACCGCCGAGGCCGATACCGGTGTGACCGGAGCGGCGCCGTTTACCCGGGCAGAAGGCATGGTCACAGGACGCGGCGAAGTCCAGGGGGTGCTGATCAATGGCATTGACCCGGACCGCGAGCCGGATGTGTCCATCATTCAGGATCACATGGTGCAGGGCTCGCTGTCGGATCTTAAGCCCGACGAGTTCGGGATCATCATCGGTGAGGCGTTGGCCCGTAAGCTCGATGTGGGCGTGGGTGACCGGGTCACGGTGGTACTGCCGGAGGCATCCGTATCGCCGGCCGGGGTCATGCCACGGCTGAAACGCTTTACGGTTAAGGGCACCTTCCAGGTGGGGGCCGAACTCGACAGCAATTACACCATTGTCCATTACAAGGATGCGGCCAGGGTGCTGCGCCTTGGTGACCGACCCCAGGGCGTGCGGATTCAGGTTGCGGATCTGTTTGACGCGCCAGCGGCCGCTAACCGGGTTGCCAACGAAATGCCGGGGGCCTATTACACCAACAACTGGACCCGCACCCACGGCAACCTGTTTGAGGCCATCCGCATGGAAAAAACCATGATCGGCCTGTTGCTGATGTTCATTGTCGCAGTGGCGGCGTTCAATATCGTGTCCGCGCTGGTGATGGTTGTGACCGACAAGAAGGCGGATATTGCCATTCTGCGCACCATGGGTGCGACACCGGGCACCATCATGACCATATTCATTGTGCAGGGAGCACTCATTGGCGTGGGAGGAACCCTTATAGGTACGTTGTTGGGCATTGCCCTGGCACTCAATATCAGTGACGTGATCGGATGGGTCGAGCAGGTCCTGAGCATGGAGTTTCTCAGTGCCGAAGTGTATTTCATCAGTTATCTGCCTTCGCACCTTCAGTGGGGCGATGTGGCGGTGGTCAGCGGTGCTGGTTTCCTGATGAGCCTTCTGGCAACCATCTATCCCGCCTGGCGGGCATCCCGGGTTCAGCCAGCGGAGGCATTGCGCTATGAATGATGTACCCATTATCCAATGCACAGACCTGGCTCGAACCTACAAGGAAGGCCGCTCCGAGTTGACTGTGTTTTCCGACGTGTCAGTGACAGTAGCCCGGGGTGAAACCCTGGCCATTGTGGGAACATCCGGTTCCGGCAAGACCACACTCCTGAATATGTTGGGCGGGCTGGATCGACCCACCCGGGGTGAGGTGCTCATTGACGGCGAGGCCATCCACCGTATGCGGGAACGCCACCGTTGCCGGTTTCGCAACCGCATGCTGGGCTTTGTGTATCAGTTTCACCATCTGCTGCCGGAATTTTCGGCGCTGGACAATGTGGCACTGCCCGGCGCCCTGGGCGGGCGTTCCATTCGCGAGGCACGTGAGGCGGCACGTTCGCTGCTGCAGCGCGTGGGGCTGGGGGAGCGTCTTGATCACAAACCCGGAGAACTCTCCGGCGGCGAGCGCCAGCGTGTGGCCATAGCGCGGGCCCTGGTGAATGAGCCACGTTGCGTGCTGATGGATGAGCCAACGGGCAATCTGGACGATGAGACCGGTGAACAGATCCAGGCGCTGATCCGCGAACTGAACGAGCAGGTTTCCTCAGCGTTTGTGGTGGTCACCCACGATCTGGCTCTGGCCCGGACCATGGGGCGGGTCTGTCGGCTGGATCACGGTGGACTTGTGGAAGAGACCTGATCAGGGCTCGGCGCGCTGGTCCCGGGCGCGGCGCCTTTGCTGGCGTTCGTGCCAGTTGCGCCTGACCTTGCGCCGCCACAGATACTGGATAATGATATAGCCGGCTGAGGATATGGCGACCGCCATCAGAAGCGCCCCGATGTACATGGGAATGCCTACCTCAACCAGACGTTCACCGAACCAGTCCCAGTTCATCTTGAATTCATCAATCTCTGCCGGCTGACCCAGTACCCAGGCGCCCACCACATAGCTGGCGTACATCATGGGGCCCATGGTGACCGGGTTACTGATCCAGATGACGATCATGGTCAGGGGCAGATTGGCATTGAACCAGATGGCGGTGGCGGCAGCCGGCACCGTCTGGAAGGGAATCGGGATCAGACACCAGAAGATCCCCACAAGAAACGCTCTGGATACGGAGTGGCGGTTGATATGCCAGAGGTTGGGTTCATGGATGAGCGAGCCAAGAAAACGCAGTGCGCGGATCTCCCGGATCTTCTCCGGTGTCGGCATATAGCGCCTGTAGAAACGCCTGTCCATACTTCAGCTCACCCGTTATTGATCTGATAGCTTAACCTGATCAGGAGATCCTATGATGCGCGCAGGGATGCTCGCGTTAACAGGCTGCGTAATCATACTGTATAGCTCCGGCGTCCTGCCAGCCTGGTACTGGCCGGTTGGCGCTGCAGCCCTGCTGTTGGCCAGTGCCTGCTATTTTGGCCCAGCAAAGGGACCCATAACAGCGGTCGCTGTTACGTTGCTCATGGTGGGGGGCTGGATAATTCCCCAACTGGAGGCGGGACAACCCACCATCACACCCGCTCTGGCCGGTGATGGCTTAGAGGCAAGGGGCTACCCCTGCAGCCTTCCTGGACATACGCCGGACGGCGCCGTGCGGATGCGCTTCTGTGTCCAGAGCTGGTCCGATGGCGATCGCCCGCTCCCGGCGCCGGCCCGTATTCAGGTGCGTTTTCCGGACGAAGCGTATCGATTCCGCTGGCAGGGGCCGTTGGAACTTGAGCTCTCGGTCCGTGCGCCGGTCGCTGCACTGAGCCAGGGCCTGCAAGGTGGCTATGAACGTTGGCTCTACCGACACGGCATTGATGCCACGGCGCGCGCACTCTCTGTAAGCGCTGCTCCCCAGGCAGAGTGCTCGCTGCGCTGTCGCTATCACTGGTCCCGCCAGAAGCTGCTTGAGCGCATTGAGTCGCGGCTTCAGCGCATGCGCGAACCCGCACTGGTGGATGCACTGATGCTGGGGAGTCGCGAGAGACTCAGTAACGAGCACTGGAGCGTGCTGGAGGCGACCGGCACCAACCACCTGGTGGCTATTTCCGGGCTTCACGTGGGCCTGATCGCGTTGATTGTGGGCTGGCCACTACGCCGGGCTTTTGTGGGCTTTGCAGGCACTCGCCCCTTGTTGGCGCGGTGGCTGCCTCTGATTGGCATCTGGAGCGCCTGTCTGGCCTATGCCTTGCTGGCCGGTTTCACCATTCCCACGCAGCGTGCTCTGGTCATGGTGATGGTGGCCAGTTACGTGCTGACCAGCGGCCGTCAGTGGCGTCTCTGGGATGGCTGGCTGCTGGCGCTGGTTCTGGTGCTGCTGCTGGACCCACGAGCGCCGCTGGACATGGGGTTCTGGCTTTCGTTTGCCGCCGTGGCCTGCCTGCTGATCGTGTTCGGAGGCCGCATAAACCAACCGGGTGCCATAACCGCTCTGGTCACGGCTCAGGTTGCGGTAATGGCCGGTCTTTGGCCCGCACTCCAGTCCTTTGGACGAGAGGCAACGCTGACAGCGTTGCCGGCCAACCTGTTTGCGATCCCGGTGCTGTCGTTGTTTCTCATGCCGGTGCTGTTATTCGCTGGCCCCTTGGTACTGCTCTCGGAGCGCACAGCGAGCTGGGTTGAACCGGGCCTGGATCTGGCTTTTGGGCTGTTCTGGCAGGTACTTGCCGGGTTGGCTTCTTTTGATGGGCGATTGCCTCCGATCCCATCTCTGGCTCTGCCGGTTATAGCGGTGCTGGTTTTTCTGTTGTTTATGCCCACGACGCGGTTATGGCGCGTCATAACGCTCGCCGCGTTGGCTGCAGTGATGGGCCTGGGAGTGGCGCCCAAGAATGACTCCGACTCCCTGGCACAGGCACAGGTGCGGTTTCCGGATGGCGTGGGTGGCAGCCTTGCCGTGGTGCGCAGCGAGGGTGAAACGCTGGTATTCGATGGTCGACAGCCGGCCCCGGCACGCCGGGGCCAGACTCGGGACCGGCTGCTTCCGTGGCTCTCCGATCAAGGCATTGAGCACATTGATACGCTGGTGCTCAGTCACCCGGGAGCAGATCTGGAGCGTCGCTGGCATTTCGCGGACGCGGATCCGACCTTTGAACGGATTCTCCAGGGCGAGGACTGCCGCTCCGGCCAAACTCTGGGGGTGGGTGTTTGGCAGGCCACTCTATGGCGGGACCCACGCCAGAGCGGGCTCACCAGGGCCGAGCAGTCCTGCAGCCTGCTGCTTGAGGCTGAAGACACCCGGGGTATTCTTTTTGGACCCGTTCAACGCAGTGGCGAGCGACGCTTGCTGCGCTGGCTCGGGCATCCTTATGGCGTGGACTGGTTGATGGCGCCACGCCAGGGGGCTGAAGGGTCTTCCCAGCCGGGTATGGTCGAGGCGCTGCAACCGCGGCTGGCCGTCTTCTCTGCCAGTAACACGGTTGCTCCTGGCGAGGCCGTTTACGAGGCTCAGGGCAGTGAGGTGCTCAATGTCTCCCGGGACGGAGAGCTGAGGGTCATTCCGAGTGAAGGGCAGATGGGTTACAGCGCAGCACGAGACAGGGTGCCTTTCTGGCTGCGTGACCGCCAATGGATGACTGGCAAGCCATGATTGCGGGTCGGCGCCCGCCTTGTGCTAAAGTATCGGCGCTTGTCCACTATCAGGGAGAGAACCCGTGCTTGAGCTTCTGAGGCCTGGCGGATTCATCATGATTCCGCTGCTGATCTGTTCCATTCTGGCTCTGGCCATCATCATTGAGCGTTTCTGGGCGCTCAGGATGAGCCGTGTTGCGCCCGAGGGCACCATCAATGAGCTGTGGCGTTCGATCAAGAAAAAGGAACTCAATGCCCGCAAGCTGAGGGTCATCCAGGAATCGTCTCCCATGGGCCGGATCATGGCCGCAGGCATGGCCAACGCCAAGCACGGCCGTGAGATCATGAAGGAAAGCATTGAGCAGGAAGCCTCGCAGGTCGTGCATGATCTGGAGCGGTTTCTCAATCCCCTGGGCACCATCGCCGTCATCACACCGCTGCTGGGCCTTCTGGGCACTGTGATCGGCATGATCCGGGTCTTTGCCCAGATCCAGCTGGCCGGTGTGGGTGATCCCGGTGTACTGGCAGGTGGCATCTCAGAGGCTTTGATCACCACTGCCGCTGGCCTGACCATTGCCATTCCTGCGCTGATCTTTCACCGGTTCTTCATCCGTCGGGTGGATGAAATGGTCGTCAACATGGAGCAGGAAGCCATCAAGCTGGTGGAAGTCGTGCACGGGGACCGTGACATCATCGTCGATGGAGATGGGCAGTCGTGAAGTTCCGGCGTCAGTCCTCCGAGGAGGTGTCAGTCAACCTGACGCCTCTGATCGACGTGGTCTTCCTGTTGCTGATCTTCTTCATGGTCTCAACCACCTTCACCCGTGAGACCGAGCTGCAGATCGATCTGCCTGAGGCGGACGGCGAAGAAGCGGCTCAGGAGGTTGATCTGGTCGAGGTGGAGATCAGCGCCGACGGGGAGTTTTCGGTCAATGAACAATCCCTGGACTCCAACGACCGTGAGGCACTGCGTGCACGGATCGAAGAAGTCTCTGGGGGAGACAATACACTTCCCTTTATCATCACAGCCGATTCTCAGGCGCCCCACGAGTACGTTGTACGAGTCATGGATGTCGCCGGAAGCCTGGGCTTCACAGGCCTGAGTATCAGCACACAACGCTCTCCCGGTAGTGAAACCGACTGACTATGAACGCGATTGAACTGACCAACTGGCAGGTCTACAGGCGACTGCTGGCCTATGCCATTCCATTCTGGGTTCCCTTTCTTGTAGCAGCACTTGGCAATGGGGTGTACGCGGCCGCATCCACCGGCATGGCGGCGGCCATGGAATTTGTGATCGAGGCGCTTGAAAATCCGACGCCCGAAAACCGCCTCTTTCTGCCGTTGTTGCTGATCGGGGTCTTTGCGCTGCGTGGCTTCGGGTTTTTCCTGAGCAAGTACTACATGAGTTATGTGGGCCGCAACATCGTCAACACCATGCGTATCCAGATTTTCGACCACCTGATGCATCTGCCGTGCCGGTTCTATGATGAAAGCTCGTCCGGGCATCTGGTGTCCAAGATCACCTACAATATTGAGCAGGTGACGGATGCGGCCACCGAGGCGGTCACCATCATCCTGCGCGAGGGCCTCACTGTTTTAGGGCTGCTGGCCTTCATGCTCTATACCAACTGGAAACTGACGCTGATCTTTCTGGCAGTCGGGCCACTGATTGGCTGGATCATCGCCTATGTAAGCAGGCGCTTCCGGCGGCTGAGCCGCAAGATCCAGCATTCCATGGGGGACGTCACCCATGTGTCATCGGAAGCCATTACCGGCTACCGGGTGGTGCGAACCTTTGGCGGCAGTGAGCGTGAATCCGAGCGTTTCCGCAAGGTCAGCCAGGACAACCTGCGCCAAAGCCTGAAAATGGCGCTGACCCAGGCCATCAGTACGCCCGTGGTACAGGTTCTTGTGGCCTTCGCCATCGGCATGCTGGTGTGGGTGTCCCTGCATCCCAGCTTCCAGGAAACCATGAGCACTGGTCAGTTCGTTGCTTTCATTACGGCGGCAGCCACAATGGCCAAGCCCATACGCCAGCTGACCTCGGTACATGCCAAGATCCAGAAGGGCATTGCGGCCTCCCAGAGTATTTTTGACAGCCTGGATACCCCGCCTGAGCAGGATACGGGCACCTTTGATCCCGGCCGGGCCAACGGCGAAATCGATGTCAGGAATCTGCGCTTTCGTTACCGGGACCAGTACGAGGACGTGCTCAAGGGCATCAACCTGCACATTGGCCAGGGTGAGACAGTGGCACTGGTAGGCCGCTCCGGCAGCGGCAAGTCTACCCTGGTGAGCCTGATCCCGCGTTTCTATGAACATACTGACGGCGACATCCTGATTGATGGTGTCTCAGTCAATGACTTCACGCTGCGGGCCCTGCGTCGCCAGATCGCTCTGGTAACTCAGCATGTGGTGCTGTTCAACGATACGGTGGCCAACAACATCGCCTACGGCGAAATGGCAGGGGCCAGCATGGAAGAGATCCGCAATGCCGCAGAACAGGCCCATGCGCTGGAATTCATCGAGCGGCTACCCCAGGGCTTTGACACCATTGTCGGTGACAACGGTGTGCTGCTCTCGGGGGGGCAGCGCCAGCGTCTGGCCATAGCGCGGGCGTTGCTCAAGGACGCGCCCATTCTGATTCTGGACGAGGCCACCTCGGCCCTCGATACCGAATCTGAGCGCTACATTCAGTCGGCGCTGGAGCGGGTCATGGAAGGGCGGACAACGCTGGTAATTGCCCATCGGCTGTCGACGATCGAGTCGGCGGATCGGATCGCGGTCATGGACGGCGGCGAACTGATAGAGCAGGGCAGCCATCAGGAACTGCTGAAGCTGGATGGTGCCTATGCCGCACTTCATCAGATCCAGTTCAGTGAAGCCTGACCCCGGGGTTGAGGGCCATCATGGCGTCGCGGATTGAACGTTACTGGTACTCAGAAAAGCGTCCGCTGCGCTGGTTGTCCCCGCTGGCTGCGCTCTTTGGCTGGCTGGTAAATCGGCGCCGGGCCGCCTACGCATCCGGTAGACGACGGGCCTGCCACCCCGGAGTCCCCGTGCTGGTGGTGGGGAACATTACCGTCGGGGGCACGGGCAAATCCCCGTTTACCGCCTGGCTCGTGCGCCATCTCCAGCAGCGGGGTCTGCGTCCGGTCGTTCTCAGTCGTGGCTATGGCGCCAGCGCGGACCACTACCCCTTTCTGGTGACCGGTGACGCGGATCCCGAAGACTGTGGTGATGAGCCCGTTATGCTTTCACAGCAAACCGGGGCCTATGTCGTGGTCGACCCGAAACGATCCCGTGGTGCGGCCTACGCCCTTGAACACAGCATGGGCGACGTTCTGATCTGTGATGATGGCCTGCAGCATTATGCGCTTCAGCGCGATCTGGAATTCTGTATCTTTGATGGCGCCAGAGGTATCGGCAACGGCGCCCTGCTGCCGGTAGGGCCTCTGCGCGAGCCGGTCAGCCGTGCTGCCAGTGTCGACTTCTGCATGAGCACTGGGGCGGCCACGGGGCCTGGCTTCAACAGGCCACCGCTGTCCCAGCAGCCTCTGTACCCGGTGTCGCTCAAGCCGCTGCGACTACGGCATTTTCTGTCCGGTGAGAGCGTACCGATGGAATGGCTGGATGGGCGCATCATCAACGCCATCGCCGGCATTGGTAACCCGGGGCGTTTTTTTGACACCCTGCATGGACTCGGTGCCAAAGTGATTCCCCATGCCTACCCCGATCATCATCGTTTCCGGGCCGAGGAGCTGGCGCTGCCTCATGGGCCTCTCGTTATGACGGCCAAAGATGCCGTAAAATGCCAGGGAATGACGCCGGATGACACCTGGGTGCTGGATGTGGTCGCAGAGCCAGGTCCGGAATTTGTCCAGGCGCTGAATGAACGGCTGGAACAACTGGGAGAACCCGCCAATGGATAAACGCCAGCTGGTGTTGCTTGCCTGCCCTGTCTGCCACGGCAAGTTGATCTATGATGCGGAGGCGTCTGAACTGATCTGCCGGACGGATGCCATGGCGTTCCCGGTCCGCGACGGCATCCCTGTGATGCTCTCGGAAGAGGCCCGTACCCTGACTACAGACGAACGTCTGACCCCAGTCCGCTGAAGGAGCTGAAATGGCTTTTACGGTCATAATTCCGGCACGTTTTGCCTCCACCCGCCTGCCGGGCAAGCCCTTGGCCGAGATTGATGGTGAACCCATGATCCGCCATGTCTGTCGCCGGGCCGCCGAAAGTAAGGCGTCGCGGGTTGTGGTTGCCACCGACGACGAGAGCATCCGTGTCCGCTGCGAGCTGGAAGGCATTGAGGTGCTGATGACGGCTCCGGATCACGCCTCAGGCACTGATCGGCTGCAGGAAGTGGCGCGGAAACTCGCTCTGGCGGACGATCACATCGTAGTGAACGTACAGGGCGATGAACCACTCATGCCGCCGGCTCTGATCAACCAGGTGGCTGACAACCTCGAGGCCATGCCGGATGCCTCCATAGCCACACTCTGCGAACCCATCCATGACCCTGAGCAGGTGTTTAATCCCAACGCGGTGAAGGTCGTGTCTGATGAGCAGGGGCGGGCGCTGTACTTCTCCAGAGCGCCGATTCCCTGGGCCAGGGATCACTTTCAGCCAAACGCTATTCCCGGTTCAATGCCTTCTGAGGCCTCGTATTTTCGTCATATAGGCCTCTACGCGTACCGGGTGGAGCTGCTGCACAAGTTCGTGAGCTGGCCGCCGGCGCCACTGGAAAACGCCGAATCGCTGGAGCAGCTGCGGGCCCTGTGGAACGGGGCCCGAATCCATGTGGCCCAGGCCCAGGAAACTCCGCCAGCCGGTGTGGATACCCCTGAGGATCTGGCCCGGGTCCGTGATACGCTCGCCGGAGTGGGAAGTAACACCTGAACGCGAGTCTGATAACAGGAGCAATTCAATGGCACAGACTGTAAAGGTGCTTTTTGTGTGTCTCGGGAACATCTGCCGGTCGCCAACGGCACAGGGCGTTTTTGAAAAAGAGGTCCACGAGGCAGGCTTAGGCGACAGGATCGAAATTGATTCGGCAGGTACGGGGCACTGGCATATTGGCAAATCCCCGGACGGGCGCGCGACTGATGCGGCAGCACAGCGTGGCATCGACATCTCCGGACAGACTGCCCGCAGCGTCATGCCCGAGGATTTCCAGGTCTTTGATCTGATTCTGGCCATGGATCGGGACAACCTTTCCGCGCTCCAGCAGATTGCGCCCGTTGATGCCAGGGCCTCGGTGGAGCTCTTTCTGGATTACGCCCACAACCACAGCGATACCGATGAAGTGCCCGATCCCTACTTTGGTGGTGCCAAGGGATTCCATCGGGTTCTGGAGCTGGTCGAGGATGCCAGTCACGGGCTTGTGTCCCATCTGCGCGAACGCCTGGGCGCATGAAGCAGGATTGCATCAGGCCCGCCGTACCGTTGCAGGCGCTCAATACCCTGCGCCTGCCCGGTGAGGCCCATTGGTTTGCACGGGTCGAGGATCAGGATCGTCTTCCTGATCTGCTGCAGTGGGCTGATGAGCGCCAACTTCCGACTCTGATTCTGGGCGGTGGCAGCAATCTTGTGCTGCTGGATGATTTTCCCGGTCTGGTGCTGGCCATGGCGATCCGCGAACGACACTGGGTCGTTGAAGACGAGGACAGCGCCATTCTCACCCTGGGCGCCGGGGAGAACTGGCATGAAAGCGTACTTTACGCCTGTCAGGCGGGTTATCGGGGTCTCGAGAATCTCGCCCTGATACCGGGCACAGTCGGGGCTGCACCAGTGCAGAACATTGGCGCCTATGGTGTGGAACTCAGCCAGACCCTGGTCAGTCTCGACGTCTGGGACCGCCAGGAAGGGCGTTTCCATACGCTGGCCAATGAGCAGTGTTGTTTTGCCTATCGCGACAGCCTGTTCAAACAACAACGGGACCGCTACGTCATACTTCGCCTCCGCCTGCGACTATCCCGCACGGCACAGTACCGGCTGAGCTACGGCGAGCTGGCCGAGCGCTTTGGTCATCTGCACGATCCAGAGAGTGAACTCAGCCCAAAGACCCTGGCCGACACCGTGGCCCGGATCCGCCTGCGAAAACTGCCGGATCCGGCCCACCTTCCCAACGCGGGCAGCTTCTTCAAGAACCCGGTGGTCAGCCCGGAAAAGTTAACGGAGCTGCGCTCGGCATGGCCGGATATCGTCGCCTACCCGGACGGAGAGGGGTTCAAGCTGGCGGCTGGTTGGATGATTGAGCGCTGTGGCTGGAAAGGCCACCGGGAAGCCCACGTTGGGGTTCATTCCCGTCAGGCGCTGGTCCTGATCCATCACGGGGAGGGGACGGGTATGGAACTGCTGGCACTGGCGGAGCGAATCCAGGCCGATGTGTACTCGTGCTTTGGCGTAAACCTGGAAATTGAACCCCGGCTCATTGGGGATTGTTGACAATAAAGGCGCACTGAAGCAGCATTGGCTAAATATATGCCGATATTGTTAACAATATGACCGTCGCTCCCTTCAACGGACTCACTTCAGAAACCGCCTCTGGTGGTCACTACACCCGTGCTGACGAGGCTTTTGAACGCCTTCAGGGCGCCATAGTGTCCGGCGATCTGCCCGCCGGAGAGCGTATCGGCGAGATGGCATTGTGCGAACGCTTCAACCTGACTCGGGGGCCACTGCGTGAGGCTCTGAGACGGCTGGAGTCGCGCGGTCTGGTGGAAAAGAAACCCCATGTTGGTATCACGGTGGTCCGAGTCAGCAGTGAACAGCTGCTGGAACTCTATCGCATTCGCGAAGTCATGGAGGGTCTGGCCGCCCGCGAAGCTGCTGAGAATATGACCGATAATGAAATCGAAGCGATCCGCTCGCTGCTCGATGACCACGAGCAGGGCATCATCGCCAGTGGTGGCCAAGCCTATTATCAGAGTGAAGGGGATTTCGACTTTCACCACCGCATCGTCACAGGAAGCCGTAATAAAAAGCTTGCGCAGATGCTGCTTGGCGACCTGTATTATCTGGTGAGGCTCTACCGTTATCGACTCAGCACCTTTGCCGGTCGCCCCCACCGAGCACTTCAGGAACATCGGCACATGATCGAGGCGCTGGAACAGCGAGATGGCGAACTGGCGGAATTTCTCATGCGTCGCCACATCCATGCTGCACGACAGAATATTGAGAAAGGGCTTGATGAAGGCTCTCTAACCATCTGATACAGAGGTAAACCATGGCAGATAATCGCTCCCCCGGACGCCGCTTTCGGGACGCCCTGCAGCAACAGCAACCACTGCAGATCGTCGGTACCGTCAACGCTTATTGCGCGATGATGGCGAAGCAGGTCGGCCACCAGGCCATCTATCTATCCGGGGGTGGTGTGGCCAATGCCTCTTTCGGGCTGCCGGATCTGGGCATGACGACCATGAACGACGTGGTGGAAGACGCGCGTCGCATCACCTCGGCGACAGACACGCCGCTGCTGGTGGATATCGATACCGGCTGGGGTGGGGCGCTCAACATTGCCCGCACCGTCCGTGAAATGGAGCGCGCCGGCGTGGCAGCTGTGCACCTGGAGGATCAGGTCGCGCAGAAACGCTGCGGTCATCGCCCCAACAAAGAAATTGTCAGTAAGGAAGAAATGGTGGACCGCGTCCGAGCCGCCTCAGATGCCCGCCAGGACCCGGACTTTTTCCTGATCGCCCGCACGGATTCGTTTGCACAGGAAGGCCTTGAAGCCGCAATTGACCGGTCAAAAGCCTGCGTGGAAGCCGGTGCGGATGCCATCTTCGCTGAAGCAGTGAACAGCCTCGAAGACTACAAGGCGTTCACCGAGGCACTCGATGTGCCGATACTGGCCAACATCACCGAATTTGGTCAGACACCGCTGTTCAATCGTGACGAACTGGCCGGTGTGGGCG
>LKMJ01000087.1_pt1 | contig 55807 bp, 78 predicted proteins | sample 643391 | NCBI WGS metagenome assembly LKMJ01 (sample SAMN04112250, study PRJNA286221) | soda lake metagenome | biome: soda lake; feature: Kulunda Steppe; material: water; isolation source: sample PL-Br10 brine of Picturesque Lake | place: Russia: Kulunda steppe | collected 2010-07 | reverse complement strand
TACAGTCGGTAAAGGGTCGGCACTGTCGTGCTTTGCAATCCGCACGTTAAAGTGCGGACGAACCATTACTCGACTGTACGGGTTCACATTTGAGTATGACCGGTGACACGAACTCCGAGTTTGACGACGTAGCACCAATTGACGTTGGATTTATCTCTCACGGATTCGGGATTGTTTTCCCGAGCGACACCGGATTCAACATGCAAAAACAGACCGGTGGCATAATGTGCCAGCAACTACAATTCTCCGGTGTCTATTATCCACTCAGCCGACCAACGATTCGACGTGGCTATCCTGATTGGCTTCCAGACACCGACGGAAGAATTCCAAAAGAGCAAAAACACCCTATCACTGACGTCGATCTAACTACGATTCCAGAAGAAGACTACAACTCGCTGCCTGAATGGATCCAGGATCGCGGTCACTTCTACAATTGGGATGAGTTCAGTTACTGGCTGAACGAGCATGCTTGGTGGTACGGTCACGGTGATCTCATTGAGGAGCTCCGACGGTGGAATTACTGCCCTGACGGCAGTATGTCACATGCCCGTGACATGACTCGTCTCTGGGATGGACTCGAAGAGATCTGGAGTGCAATTGATCAAGGGTTACCGTTTACGTACGATCACTACGACTATTACACGGAACAAATGGAAGCCCGTCGAAATGGCGAAGAATTTGAACCGCCTCATGGCGACGAATATCCAAAAGCATGTGAAGGGATCAGGTGGATTACACTCACAGGATCAAAAGAAAACAGTCGTGGCGAGCTCAGAGCGCCATGGGCTGAAGAAATGAAAGGTGAAACGGTTATCCTTAGTTATCCGAACTGCGACTGATTTCAAATAAAGTACGTCGGGATCAACCTCCGAGGTACTCTGCTTGGCTTCTCTGTAGGAAGATGAACACTGCGGTGTGGAGGCGTTTGCAGGTGTAGTGAGCGCCTCATGGCACAGACTAAGCAATCCCTTCGTCCAAAGCAGAAACTTGAGCATATCCGCGACCACAGCCATGTCGATAAGGTCGTTGAAACAGATTACGAGGATGGTAAGACTACGGCGATGGTGATTCTTGATTGGGTTACTGACTCAACAGTGGAAAATGGGACTCGGATGATCCACGAAAAACAGTACGATGGGCATATTCGACTTGTTGGTGATTTCCTGAAGGAATTGCGTGGTGTTGGGATTCGTCGTAGGAGTAACTCCGGGCTTGCCAGGTACACCTACCACATCGAAATTTCGTGATATGGCTGGGGTGTGTGTTTTTCTGTCGGGTGTTTTCGTCCGTCGAGCACCAGAACTTGTATCACAGTCCCCATTGATGCTGACAAGTCTGCGTTGCTCTGAAGCAGGGTAAAGCATTCCGGTTGCGTCCCAGCGGGACGGACACGGAAGCAATACTCCTGCTTCAGAGGCAAACTTTCGAGTGAAGTATGGCTGGAAAGAAGCAGTTCACGGTAGCACAAGCAGGCGAACAGGTCACAGACACAACAACGACTGAAACACCCATGACAACGACTGAAACTGAAATTGAAGACGAATCTTCGGAACTGGAGTCCGAAGAACACACGGACGAAAACACTGCTGCGGAGAACCAGCATTCCAGAGAAATTTCTCCAATCCCAACGGAATGCCCTGAATGCGAGAGTGAAGACTTTTCCAAGAGTGAAAAACACGGAGAAATCACATGCAATGACTGTGGTGAGATCGTTGAAACGATTGAATTCCCTGAAGTCGTTGGGTGGAAACGTCACGCCGTCGCATCCAACGAAACTACAACGACTGTTACCGGTAACAACGATGCCGGGATCAACATGAACGCGCTCGGTGGGACGATCGACTGGAAAGACATGGATGGGTACGGGAATTCACTGTCTTCGAAGAAACGCAGTCAGATGCATCGACTTCGTGACCTTGACCGACGATCTGATACTTCCTCGCCAGCTGAGAGCAACTACAAGTACGCACTTGGTGAGATCAACCGTATCTCCGCTGACATCGAAGTCCCACGTCACGTCCGTGATGCAGCTTCCGAGTACTATGAACAGGCACTTGACGCGGATGTCATTCGTGGCCGGTCCATCGAAGCAGTTGCGACTGCCGTACTCTACACGGCATGCGAACAGAAAGGATTCTCCCGATCGATGTCTGAAATCACTGCTGTGAGTCGTGCAGAACACAGTGGAGTCGTCGATACATACGAAGCACTGACTCGTGAACTCGGAATCGGTGACCACGGATCAGATCTCCGTAAATACGTTTTTCCTCTTGCTTCCTCGCTTGATATTGATGATGACATTGCGGCGTTTGCTGGTGATCTACTGGAGGGGACGCTGACTGATGAACTCCTAGAACAGGGGAGTCTGAAAGAGCACACTGCCGCAGCGATGTATATTGCGGCTGTTCGATCTGGTGAAGTGATTTCGCAGCGAAAGATTGCGGATGCAATCGATGTCAATCATGGTGCTGTTCGAGATTGCTACCGTGTTCACATCGAGGCTGTCTCTTCCTCGGCGGTCGCGTAATCTCTTTGGTTCGCAGGGTTGCTTGATTTCTTTTCTTGCCTTTTGAAATCCGGTTATTTTTATTCGTCTGTTATTCTTATTGATAATAGGCCGTTTCTTTTATTATTAACGGGGTTCAACACGAGTATTTTTATTTATCCGGGTCTTTCACTTCTCCGAAACACAGAGTCAAAACTAACCCCACAACACAGTGTGGTTGGTTACAATAGTATAACTCCCGTAACCCCTCTCGGATTCATCGATCTTGGCTGTCATGCGAGAACGAGAACAATCCAAAGATAACGACGCAAGCCAAACCTCCGAGGCGGAGGATAACACCGAACAGTCACACGGCCACACTGGAGCAAAATACTCCAAACCAAGCCAAAAAAGAACGCCCTCCGAATCCGGGGGAGAGACAGCAACGACATCCACCACTGGAGCCTGTAATGAATGCGGTGGTCGCACAACACACTACACTGAAACAGGCGAAGTGATCTGTCAAGACTGCGGATTAGTAATTGATGGCACTGTTATCGATCGTGGGCCTGAATGGCGAGCATACAATGAACAAGAAAAACGAGAAAAAGCTCGCACAGGAGCTCCGTTGACAGAACTCCGCCACGACAAAGGACTCACAACCAATATTGATTGGAAAAATAAAGACGCATACGGTAGGGATATTTCTGCTGAAAAACGCAGGCAGATGTCCCGCCTCCGTAAATGGGACTTCCGAGCCAAACGCGATTCGACCAGTAACAATATCTCGTACGCTATCGGAGAAATTAAACGAATGGGATCAGTTCTCGGTGTCCCAAAAGACATCCAAGAAACAGCAGCATCACTTTACCGAGAGGCACATAAAAACGATTTAATTCCAGGACGATCGATCGAAGGAATGGCAAGTGCAACACTGTATATTTCCCTCCGCATTCATAATGAACCACGATCTCTTGATGAAATCACTAGTGTTGCCCGGGTTGAACGGAAACCCCTTCAGCGTGCGTTCCGGTACATCTGCCGTGAATTAGATATTGGGCTTGAACCAACTGATCCTTCACAGTACATCCCACGGTTTGCTACTGATCTTGATATCCCTCAGACACTGACACGAACGGCTGAACAACTGTTAAACGACCTCGTTGATACACATCACGTCAGTGGGAATGACCCGACTGTGCTTGCTGCCTCAGCGTTATACGCTGCCTCGATCGTTGAAGGAACTCTTCTCACACAGGCAGAAGTGAAGGAAGCATCTGATGTTACCGAAGTCAGCATTCGAAGTAACTACAAAATGTTCCTCACTGAAAGTGACGAGACCACACTTACAAGCAGTGACGTTGACGATGATATGACTCCAATTGAAACAGCGGAACTCTTGAACGATTCTGTCGAGTACATGAGTACGATACGTTCAACAATGACACCACAGTCAAACCCCACAACTTCGACTACGGCCAATACGGAAGGAAGTCCTCAAAACCCCCAAGCCACCTTATCATCTTCACCCGAATGTAAAGGGGCTGATCAAAACAACGAAACGAAACAACGACAGATGAATTCCATCAATGTTCCATGTGACATTGATGGATTATCATTACCATCAACACTGTGTTCAGAATCGGATTTACTCTCCGAGATCAATCCAGAAGACGAATCTACATACATTCGTGAGGATGTAGAATATCCTGACTCAGAGTATAATTTCACTTGCCCATACTGCCCACAAGTTACCAGCACATACATTGGGGCTCTGTTCCATATCATCTCTACTCATCAAGAATCAGTCAGTGAGGACGGGATTGGTGTTCCGAGTGACTATGCCGTCGATCCAGACATTTGCCCATCGACAGATACTGCTGGGCAGTTTGTTGAACAACACACCTGTGACTATTCAGGCCAAGCAACAGAAACGTACATCAAACTCCGATTTCACCAGTTACGCTCCCACAACGGTAAAAAGAACGACAACGACGTTCCTTCAACGTCTTCAGCATCAGAAACCGCCTACAGTGATGCAGACTATAACTTCTCATGTACTGAATGCCCCTGTGTGTTCACATCATATCAAGGACTCCGAATCCACATGGGGCATGAACATGACATATCAACCGATTTCTCCCGTGCAGCATATGCTGTTGATTCAACGGATTATCCTGAACGGACCGCTGATACCGAACAAGACGATGCTAACGGGTCTGACGTGATCCATGATCAAGGGACGATCGGGAACACAGACAGTCGGCCACGGACGACAACAGATGCCGAGAACATCGTCTCGCGTGTTGACGACTTATTTGATGAATATAACCACGACTTCCATCCAGTAATTGAACACACGACGAAATCACTACTTGCAGTTGGCGGGGTAGACATTGGAGAGTGTAAATACCGCCACATCGAGACAGCTGTCGCAGCAGCACTCTACGCTGCAGTCCGACTGACAGCCCCCGTTACTGACACCTCCTATACCCAACGTGACATAGCCGACATTACAGATGTCTCTCCAAATCCGATCAGTCAAGGATACACCGCATACTTAGAAGTATTCGACGAACTCAACACTCAATACGAAACAATCCAGTGACTACTCCCACGACTGAAGTCGAGACTCCTCGAATCTCTGTAACACTAACGGTTCCGTCAGTAGTTACGCGTTTTTCCGGCTTGGATTGTACGGACTCACAATCGGTTTGATCTCTCCGTTTTTCCATTGCACGAGCTTTTCAGCCATTATCTGAACCCATTCTTCGTCCGTGTCTGCTTTGATCGGCTTTTGCAACTGTAAGATGCTTGTTCGGGATGGAAGTTCGACACTGTACTCATCAGGGTTATATATCCCTTCTTTCCGGTAGAACTTGTCTGCGATTCCATCAGCCACTTCAACAAATGTTTCCCATGTCTCATCGTCAGTGGTGATGTAATCCGGTTTTTCAACCGATAACTGATTTGCTTCTTTGTATTCCTCTGGCACATCTTTGCTTTTATCGTATTGCTGTATCGCCCGAGCAATATCGTTCCTATTCTCCTGCTGATCGAAATTGCTTTTATTGAAGTAGAACTCAAATACAGGTTCTTTCAGTAAGGCCACGTTCGATGGCCACACAGACTGTAAATCGGTGTAAAATGACCCTTCACCTTCTTTGTACGTATTGATTGCTAGCGAAGCTAGTTGTTGGGCTTCTGACCACCCAGCAAGCGGTGCCTCGTCTGTTAACGTGAACTCTTGATTTTGCACCCACCGTGTCAACGTCTGTTGTAGTGGAGCTGCCTTCCCGCGTGATTCATCAACGTGGGTTTTGATCTCACTGATAAATGACGCAGAAATCTCGGGTGAATCCACTTGAACTATCCATTGCGAAAGCGGTACTGTGTTGTGTGTTTCCGCCATGGAAGCTAAGGAGAACTCATCATGACTGTTGTCACTGCGTTCAAGCAGTCCTTTTGAAACACTGTAGACAAGGTGAATTCGGTCAATCGACGGTCTGTCTTTAATATTTCTCCACTCAGTATCGAAGTCAGATCGTTCATAATCGACTTCTTCGTGGAGTTTCAGCACTGCTTTTGCATACTTTCGACACGTATTCCAATCTGTCAGCAATCTAGATGACTCAGATCGCATGATATCACACTAATGACTGCAGAAATAAAAGTATAACCACATACCCTTGCTCAAATATCACTATTTCACCTAACTTAATATACTCAATCGAAAACAAAGCAATTAGTTCTCTTCAAACCAATACACAAGGAGAAAGACACCCCTCTATTTGATACTACATGGCCCGAAACGACGGCCACCGGGTAAAACAATCCGTTTCGCTCCAGCTCTAATCAGCAGGCGAACTGGACCGGACGGAAAGTAATACTCCGGTGGCCGTCGTACCATAAAATAGAGACGCGTAACGCGCGTCGTGGAATCCATGAACCAGCACTCAACACAAAACACGTCAGTTGGACCGATGCTTACGGACGCGCAAAAAACTGCATTAATTGAAGTTTCCGAAGAAGCCACCGAATACATCGCATCTCTTCCACACGATACTGAAAATCTGGATGTCTACCTCGTTGGTGGGGCTATCAGAGATGCGGCCCAACAACTCCCTATTAACGACCTGGACTTCGTTGTTGTCGGAGAAACTGTTGATTCAATGCTTGACCGTGGATTCGAAGATATCAACGCATCCTCTTTCGGTGTCCTTCATGACGAAAATCACGAAGAATTTGCTCTCGCACGAACTGAAACAAAAAATGGAGATGGGTACAAAAGCATCGAGGTGGAGACGGAAGACGTCGATCTCATAGATGATCTCAAGCGTCGTGATCTCTGCTTCAACGCAATGGCGATTAGGCTCAATGGAACTGCACCAGACGATATTCCTGAAATCGCTACTGTTGAATTAGACGCGAAAACAGGGATTACTACGTTCATTGATCTGTACGATGGCCTGGGTGACTTGCAAGCCGGTCGGATTGAACATGTGAGCGAGGCATTCAGTGAAGACCCAGTACGAGTCCTTCGAACAGCAAGATACGCCGCACGGTTCAATGAAAGCCTTTCTGGCGAGCCATTCACCATCACCCCGGAAACGAAAGCGCTTATGCAGCGTGTTTCTCCGGAATTAAATCGTATGTCCCGTGACCGGATCGGGGAAGAAATCGTGAAAGCGATGAAGCAAGCACGTGATCCTACCCGGTTCTGGGATGTCCTCCGTGATGTTGGTGCACTCGCTGTCATCGCTCCACAACTCGATCGCGCATCGATTGTCCCACCTGGTCCTGAACAGTACCACCGAGAAGACGATACCTACGTTCATACCATGATGGTGTTGTCCGAAATGCACGAACTCTGTGAAGATCGGAATATCACTGGGATTGATCGTGTCCGCCGATACATGATGGCTATCGCACATGACCTGGGCAAGGTCACGATCGCTGATGAAAAAGGGGGGTTGTGGTCTGATGACCCTCCACGACGATTCGGAGGACACGCTCAAAAAGGGACCAATGATGCAGCTGCACTCGCCAATCGCATCGGCCTTGAAGGCCACTACAGCGAGGCCATGCAAGATGCAGCCGAACATCACATGGATATTCACGACCTTCCTGACTGGAGCCCTGAACGGCTTCTTGAGTTCGTTGAAGCGCATACAGCAGATACAAACGCCGACAAACCATTCATGGGAACTGTTGAGGAGTTACTTGATCTTGCCCAAGCCGATCATCAAGGCCGCTTCCAAAACAAGGATGTTGGTGGCACTCCTTCTGAAGACGTTGAAGCTGCACCTGCCGGTGCTGTCAAACCAATCTTCGATGGTGAACCATACGAAAAACGGGTAGATGTTGCTCGAACTGCAATTAGTGAAATCAGTGGGTACAATGTTCTCCGTAATGGGTTGTGCAGAGATCACGCTAACGAAGATATATCTGATGAACAATTAGCTCAGCAACTCACGTCATGTGAAACGTGTCAATCACCAGGGTCATGGGTTGGAGAAACCCTTGCCCGGCGGCGACACGATTATGTCCGCAGTGTCACACACTCCGATTTGTAGCCGACCCGCGTTTTGCACTCACACCCTATTATGTGGAATGGAATGGTGGATCAGGCCTGTTGATTGCTGGCCAGCAACCTTGGGCAGGCAACCGATCCGTTCCGAACTTCTGACACTTCCCCACTTTCCCTTGTCTCACCCAAAGGCCGTTGCGGCCCAGGTGAGTCACGGTCTACCCTGACCGTATCTGAATTGATGTTTCCTGCGTTAATGAATGTTACGCTTACCTCAGTTCGGTCTGATCCGTCGCACCCACTAACCGTCTCCATTTATCCAAGTGATTCACTCCACGAATCAGGTGTACGTCTTCCCGGGGAATCACTCACCAATACCGAAATTCCAATTACCCCTTGCAAATGCAACCACTGCAACGCAGGCGTGCTTGTGAACCCAACGTCAGGCCCGATCGACAACCCAGACTAATCACACTCACAGATACTGAACCCTTTCAGCATGGGGGCAGGCGAATTCTCGTTGCTCTATCCAAATCAACATGTCGGAAGAGGATCACAGGCACCGGACTCGCCATAAAGGCGGGGTGAAGGCGAGTCGCGGTCGCCTCGAAACCATATCACATTTTACGGTGAGACTATCATGACAGCACTCAAAGATGCATTCCGACGAAAGGCAAAGATGAAAAAACACCAGATCACCCAGGATCACATGCACTGGCGACACAAAGAAAACGGGTGGGAAGTCGTTTCCACTGTTCTTTGTGAGCAGTGGGACAATGCGGTTCATCCTGAAGAACACAATGACTTCCAGGAAACAACTGTTGGAACGGTTGGTGATGGAATCACTCGATACTCTCCAGAAACGCAGTCAGACTGGGAGACGTTCTACACTGAAGAAACTCGGATGCCGATGATTGTCGATCAAGAAGCCTACCAACAGTTCGAATCTGCTTTCCGAAACGAGATTGACTACCTTAACGCAGAGGCAGTCGCTGAGTTCCTACACGGGAGATTCGAAGCAGAGTACGATCTTGAATCGGGTGATGAAGACAAAGACACATTCACCCGAACGTTCCCGTACACTCGGGATACAATTCTGTCAGAGATGCCTTCCCGCCAGGAACTACAAGTCCTTCAATTCACACTGAACAAAATGGCGAATGTTGCTGAACAAAATGACACGGTTGTTTCGTTCAGAAAAGTCATTCAATTGTTCGACCGTGTTGAAAATGGCGACCCTGAAGACCTTATCGAGACTGCTATCTCATACATTGAACCAGCTCTGGACACCGTTACGAAACCAGCCAGGGACGAGAACGGAACTATTCAGGTCGATGAGAGTGGTGAGCCAGTAACGGTTGAGCAACCGGATCCAGACGTTGTCGAACAGACGCGGACTAAACTCTCTTCACAACTCTGCTAACATCTCATTGGACCTTTGATTCGTTTATTTCCAAACTGGAAATAGGAGAACACTTTTCAGGATATCCGGTTTGAGAAGATGTGAACTATCTTGTTCAAGATGAACTACTTCTCCGAACGCTTCTGCAACACACGTATCAGTATGTGTTTTCTTCATCAACAGTGAAATGTACTTGTTATACAGTGGCGTCAACAGTGGCTTATTTCCTGACGTCTCTTCGAACCTGAAGTCAAATAACGCTGCAATCTCCCATGCATCTTCAGTATGACCTGTGATCCGATCGAAAAACCGGTCTGAAAGATTGTGACTCCCTGATCGTAGGCATTGGTGCAATTTGAATGCGTCAAGAGCTGCAAGTGATATCCCTTGCCCATAAATCGGATTGATGCTGCGAACTGCATCACCAACCACTAACAACCCATCTGGAAACGCATCAAGCCGTTCATAATGATTCCATTTGTTTGATGCAAACGGATGATATTCACCCGATTCAGATACCCACTTGTTTTCCCGTAGGAGTTTTGGAATTGCATCCAGTGGAAGATTTTCAGCAAATGAGATCACATCCTGTTTCTCTGTCGGTGGCTTGTTATTATGCCGACCAAATACAGTTACAAGCCATTTTCCGTTCTCAATTGGAACAATAGTCCCACCATGCGTATTTGGGGTGTTCGGTAGACAGAGAGACGCTGATGGGTTCTCTATGTTATTCCGTTCTAGCATAACAGTGCTATACGCCAAATCAACGCATATCCGGTCTGTTTTGGGTGCTGTGTAGCCATTTCTATCTAACCATTTCCCTGTTCGAGAATTCCGCCCAGTTGCATCGATTGTTAACTCACCAGCGAGTGTGTTTATCTCTCCATTTTGGTCACGGTATTCAACACCGGTTATTTTATTTTCATCACCGGCAGTGAGATACCCAGTGAATGTCGTGCCCGGCTTAATCGTAATGTTATTGATCTTCGTTACCTCCTCTCGAATTTTCTGCTCGAATAACGATCGAGTTGCACACCACATCGGTTCCCGGCCAGTAATTGGGGTTACGAAGTCACCATACGTATAGAGATTCACATCACGACCGCTATCAATTTCAACACCGCCACCCTCCATCAATTCGTTTTGGTACTTTGGAAAAAACGATGTGAGTACTTGCCGACCAGCCTCAAGCAATATATGAGCATGTTTTCTCTGTGGAACGCTTTTCCGGTCTGCGTCATCATCGAATACTGGATCTTTTTCTAGAACCGTGACAGAGGTGAACGCATCAGCAAGCACACGGGACGCCAAAAGACCACTTACACTTCCCCCAATAACAATTGCATGTGATCCGCACATAGGAACGTCACTATGGGTGAGAGAGCGGCTTGGGAGTCGATTCATACACAGTATTATGTTTTCCTATTGCATTAAACGTAGGGATAGTCCTTGCTATGAGATTTCAACTGGTTCTTCACCAGCTTCACGTTGCTGTTCATCGAGGAACTCATCTAACATTTCTTTGCTATTTTTCAATTGTTCTTTGTTCCTCTTATTAGATTCATCTATGTCATCTTCTGAACCTGCCTGAAGATGAATCTCAACCACTGACCCACGTGGCTTGTTCTCTTTGAATACAACACGGCCACCCATCGCATTTGTGAGCCAGTATACAATCCACAATCCGAGACTACTCCCGTGCTGTAGTTGTGTCTCTTCTCCGTGTTCAATCACCGTTTGTTCATCCTTTGGGATCCCAGGGCCATTATCAGCAACACTGACTACAACAGCACCGCGGTCTTTGTGTTCTGACAGTGTAATCGTTATCTTTGCTTTTGACACAGCGTTATCATTGTGCTCAATCCCATTTGATACAAGGTGTGAAACAATCGTTTTGAAATTATCTTTCCCTGAGATGCGAGCATACACACCTTCCTCTTCTTTGAAATTAACTGTGACTTCCGGATACTCTTTTTTATACTGCTTAATTGCACTTTCAGTGAGCGGGGTTATGTCTACGGTACTAAGTTCAATATCTGTCCCTTCGACTGAGGACCGAATGTACCGTGAATTTTCAGTCACACTCTGCAGTCGTTTTGCAGATTCTATAATCCCGGTCATATCAACATCATCGTTGTCAGATAACTTCTTATCGACGTACTGACTGTGTCCTAAGATGAGATTCAATTCATTCCGCAGATTATGCCGTAATATGCGATTCGTTACACTAAGCCGTTGTTGATGCTGTTTCAACTCGGTAATATCCCGCATCACAATAACGTGTCCAACAACAGTTTCCCATTCCCCTGTCAGTGTAGAATGCCGTGCAATGTAGTGTCGCTGGTTCTTCTTCACTCCCGTAATCACCTCTCCATTTATTTCTTCTAACGGAACATCGAATACCTCATCGTATTTCAAATCAGACTCAAGTTTCTCACCAAGAATACCCTCACTGTATCCATTCCATTCAACCAGTTGGTGATTACTATCAAAAACAATCACCCCATCCCCAAAAACATCAGATACATTCTGATATGCAGCCGGTGAAAGATCAACAAGATCAAACTCAAAAATAGCGATCGTGATTAACAATGCCGACAACCCAAGTGTAAATGGCGTAAAGTCAATCTCTGCGTACGGACCCAATGAAAATGTGTGCAACGTGTTCGCAATGGTTGGTACCACACCACCAACCAACAACATCGCACCTTGCTTCTTATGAATGTCACCCGAACGGAACATCGTTTTAATGAAAACCACCGATGCAAACCCAAGCATGAGATACGCAGCCGATATATGAATGAAATAAAGAATCCCGTACTCCCGAACCAACAACGTTGCACTCCCTATCTGCTCAAGTGCTGTTGAACTCCAAAACGAGTTGTGGATATCATTTGAAAACACAACAATCCCTGTTGAAATCGGTAATACCGATAAGATCACATAAACCGGGTACGAAATCCGATCCACCATTCCCTTGTACCGATATGCTAACACCAGATATACTGGCGGAATACCGAACTGCCCAACAATCATTACTTGATGGGCAAAAATCGAAGCCTCCAGGTTTGTTACCCAGAAACTAACCCCATACGAAACCGTCCAAATAATTCCACAAAAACACTGTAAAATCAGTGGAGGGGTTAACGGGTGATCGTTCTTCCTAGACAAGTATACGATTACAAACCCGCATAATAACGTATTTGCAATCGCCAGTGCCGTCACAGTATACAAAACCACCCCCATTGGCTACTCACCACTCCATCTCGTCATAGAACCACTCAGTTGAATCACTCCAATCATTGACACCCATCAATTGAATTTAAATCACGGTGGTATAACTCCTGAACCAGTTATGCAACATTAGAAGTAGTCTTATTTAATTGTTCGTCTACACAAGTTTCATCAATCAGTAAACCAGTATACAAATACTTTTACTGCTTATTCACCAAAGAGTGCATATGGAGACCAGTCAAAAAACACCAGCTGAACAATTCCTTCACTCCACCAGTCAAAATCAAGGGACAACAACCGACCAACTAGGGGAAACAACAGTCTATCGAGTCATTCTTTCCACTCCTTCAATTGAACAAGGTGAAGATTACAAACAAGAACTCCTCTCACACGGATTCACAACTGATGAAATAACTGTTGTTGGAAAGTTGACTGGGGCAACCGTTCGAGTGTACGCTCTCAATGAAAAGCAAGCAACAGACAAACGCGACCGAATTATCAATACCCTTGACAACGTCACTGTTAGAGAACCACAGCCGCACACGATCTCTTAGAACAAAAACACCATCCGTTATTCTTTTCTCACCGATCCCAATCCACTGATTCCAAAAATATCATACAATGAAATGAAACGGAGGAAAAACACCCGTTTGCCCGAGACTGATAATGTCCCTATCACATCAGCAACCCATTCCGCGCAGCCGAGTAGCGCTCTAACGGGTAACTGGAAGCGCAGGTGGCCACACGCGGAGTAGCCCACCCATCCAACAACGACAGTACACAACACACTCTGATCGATACCTGCCCTGCACAGATCACTACACAATCGTGTTGACCTCGCCTGGAATACTGTCGGACAGATTGGGGTGACTCGTTGAGGCTACCACACCGCTCTCCACGTACAGCACGAAAACAACACAGGTTGTCTCACCACTATACACACCTCGGCACACCACATTGGAAACAGCCATGCTTCCTCTACCGTGTTCCGAGTAACTGTGACCGACCGCGACTACAATAGACTGTAACCGGCAGCACATCGCCGTGTTGCCGGTTTTATTTTTGCTTCTGTGTACAAACGGTCAATACGACTCCCCGAGGTTGACCCCGGGCGGTTCACAATCCACCGACCGTTACAATCCGGCAACCACCAGACCCAACAGAATCACCCGCACCGGTCGGAACGCGAAGTGATTTCCTCGCACGACACTCCCTCGGTTCGTTACGACCCGACACCACTACCCGTGTTACGGTTGCGTCCTCTGGACGGACAGTAACACTGGTATGTGGTGACCGGTCGGTCGTGAAGTGTTTCTCACTCCGCGTCCCGTAACGCGCGTTCGGAAGGACCTTTGGCACACCCCTCTCGGCTCACAGACCCGTCAGCACTAACCCTGCCCCCGGTTTGCGTCCCACAGGGACGGACCGGAACAGTGGTATGTGCTGACCGGAGGTGTGCCCGAAGGCCTGTCACTCTCCAGGTTGCTTCCGAACGCGCTTTCACAGCACCCGATCCGCGCGTCGCGGAACGCGCCTTAAAGGCAGGTGAAGCGCGTTCCGGCGGTCGCACGTGACCACATCAGGTCAGTGAGATCCTGAGACGAATTGCACACAAAGACCACTGGACGCGTGGTGAGACAACCCTTGATAACCATGACACTTCGAGCAAACGAAATCGGCGCAGACGTGTACAGCACACAAGAAACCGAACTCGACAAAAACAACCTTGATATCGAAAAAGAAGAAACTGAACACCGGTTCGAATTCCCTGAACTTGCGCCAGGCCGCGCACTGCTCGATGTCGAAACCGGTGTCCTGTACGAAATCATGCACCGGACGAGCGGCTTCACCGACACCGTCGAAGGCCGTCAATCCGAAAAAGAAGAACGGATGAACTGGAAATACCGGACCCCGGAAGGGCAGGACTGGGGCGGAATCATCCAGCACTACCATATCTCCTACGCAAAACGACAGTGCCCAACTCCGAACCAGCACGGTGAAATCCAGGCACCAATCAACCGGCCATCCGAGAAGGAAATCACTGACGTGAAGCCAGGTCTCTTCGAAGAAAACGTTCTTCTCGATGGTGACCTGCCACGACCATTCCTCCTGCTTGAACGGCCAGAAGTCACGTACGAAGAAGTCATGGCCGGGGATACGTACGACATCCTTGGGTGGTACGATCCAATGGAAGCAAACATCGACAGTCGAATCAAACCTGCACAAGACATTGCTTCCCAGCACCCTGAAATCGTCGGCGTTGATTCCACCACGCACATCGCTCAGGAGCTCACTGAACTCGGTATCCGAGTCCCATGGAGCGAAGCAGATGACACCCAACCAGCGAACGTCCACATTGATCCTCTCGGTGACAAGGACGAAAATACCGCCTACGAAATCAGCATGCACGATTCACCATCTGATTTCCACATTACACTCGGTCATGCATTCGGTGACCGACGGTTCCTCATCGAAAGCCCATACGATGCGAAAGAAGACATCAAGCAACTCAGCAGCAACCCACGATGGGACTCTGACAACACCGTCTGGACGGTCACCGCTGGTGAAGACTCCCTTCACGAACTGATCAAGGCACTCACTGCAGCTGGCTGGACGATCTCATTCGATGCACGAGTGATTGCTGAATACGCTACCACTGACGTAACCGTCGAACCAGCAGAAGAAGTCACCGTCACAACCCCAGAACTGTTCGATTACGCCTTCACCGAAGAAATCGAAATCAGCGAAGGTGTATCTATCCCTGGTCTTGACGCATCCGTTGATCTGGACAGCGTTGAAAGTTCGATTGCTGCGCTGACCAGCGAAGACGGTACTGTGACTGTGACAGGCGTGGACCAGATTGGTGACAACCACATCGAAGCCCTGACTGATGGAACAGTCAGATTCGACTGTCCGAAAGGAAACGCCAGCCTCATCAAATCCCTTGATTGGAAAGAAGCACGATACGAATGGAGTAACGAACACGCACAGTGGGAGATCAACGCTTCCGCTGCCGGAGCACTCATCGAAACCTTCCTGGACAGCAACAAGGATGTCACCATCCCTGTGAGCATTCTCACTGATCTTGGTGAGGAGGACTCCATCACTGAAGAACGACAGATCGAAGTTGATGACGAAGCAGTCACTGGCCTTGACTCGTACTCTACAAACAGCGAGTCGGCGTCCAACGATGTCACTGATGACGTAACTGTGACGTGTGACCAGATCCACGGGACTTCGCCGACCGATCCTGATCGACTGTCCCTCATGGCACTCGAAATGAGCCTCGCTGACACGGGGAGCAACGATGGCATGTCCGTTGCCCTCGCTTCTGGAGATCTCGACGAGCTACCACATTCCGTCGTTGATCAGTGGATGCCTGACAACGGTGATACGGAAGAAACCAAATACGACTGGTATCACCCAATGACATCCGCTCGTGTCATTGTTGAGGAGACTGAAGGCTGGGGTACTGAATTCGCTATCAAAGTGAAAGAGCCATACATGGATGAGGCTGAACACGTCGTCACGCTCGCTGACGAACGGATGGTCGTCCTCACGGTCATCAATCACCTCAAGGCAATGACCGATTCCAACAACTAATCACTACCTTGATTAACTGTTAACCACTAATAGGCACCCTTGGTGGCTTTGACAAGGTTCGAATCCTTACGTGCTCATATGGGAATTGAAATACCAGACGCAGACCCTGATGGCCTTACTGCATTGATGCGTGGTTATAGTCGTTGTGAAGAAGTCATTCATCCCCTCGACTGGGAAGAAATGGGGTGGGAATCAAAACGAGAAGGACAATTGAACGTCGTTACGAACACAGACAACATTACGCGAGTAATGAAAGACCTTTACGGGTCACTGAATGTCGTTCAGTACGGGTATACCGTTACCCAGGTTAGAGAAATCAGATCACCATTTCAACGAGATATACCATTTACCGAGAGGGATTACGTTTACCGAGTCGTGATGGAACCATTAGCGAAGTTCCTGGTGTACTCACAGTACGGGTACCACGGCTTCAATGGATTTCACGAACAAAAAGCACCAACGAAACCGTAACTAACACAGTCTAACCTGATACACTGTATTACTACTCATGACAACACACGCTACAACACCAACCGAAGACGTAGAGACAGACACGTCAGCTACTGGCTACCAACTATGCGAGTTCTGCCGAGCAACTGGCAAAGCAAACAACGCTCCAGATTCTGTCTGTGCGTGCCATCCGATTACACGGCAAGTTGCTGGGCCTTCGTCTGTCAATACGAAATATGACCAGATCATCCAAACCGCTGAAACAGCTGTGATTGACCACTGGGGCGCTTTCTGGGATGACTCCGTCACCATCACCAAATCCATTCTTAGAGGACAATCAGGAGACGAGTACACCGTTCACATCGAATTTGACGGAACTCTCACCTCAAACCTGTCCCAACTATATGAGACTACCGATGCCACAGCGCAATTACAAACAATCAACGGTGATGGGGTAGTTCACGTTGGTGTAACTCTTACTAACTTCCAAGAGTAGTTGCTTTTGACAGGTCTGGGGGGAGTTAGCACAGGTGAAAAAGCACTTTCACCCCCCCTCGGTTCAATCTCGTATGTAGTCGTGAATCAGACGAACAGTCACTGATTGAATCCAACTGTACTCGACAGACCGGGTAAAACACCACGGCTGCGCGGTCGTCGTCTGCTCACCGTGGGTAATACTCCGGTCTGTCGCCAACAATCATGTGTAGACGGTGCAAAGCACGTCAGAATCACTCATTACTAAACAACACAGACAAAATAACTATGAAAAACCCACCTGACAACCAGGTTCCTGACAACATTCTCGAAAAGGCGAACGAACACCTTGATTTTATCGAAGACGAATATGATGTTACTGTCATTACTGCAGTTGCCCACGGAAGTCATGCTTGGGGGTTGAACAATGAAGACAGTGACTACGATATCAAAGCGGTGTACGTCCCGGAAAGCCTCTACCAGTACGCACAGCTCGGTTCCCACCGTGAAACGATTACCAGAGATTTCGATCCGATCGAAATTGAAGCATGGGATATCAAAAAATTCGGTGAACTTCTCTCACAGTCGAATGATCAGGCGATTGATGTCCTCCGAAGCCCGATCGTCTACCGGAATCTTATTGACCGTGACGGAATGCGGGAGTTCATCGAGAATGCGTACAACCCAATCCAGTTGTACCACGCGTACCGGTCGATAAGTGAAAACAATTATAGGAAGTACTTATCCGATCACCTTACCTCAAACCGCCGGAATACGTACTCAATCATCGAAGAACGAAACAGCGGATACCTCGTGTACAATGAATACGCAGACACCGATCTCTGGGTTCCAAATCGAGTCATCGACACCGATGAGGAAGAATTCATCAACATCCCCTTCGAAGAAGTCGATACATCACAGGAAGGAAACAAGTATAAACAGTCTGAACACAAACCAGAGTACCTTCCAACAAAGTTCCAGAAAACACAGACAAAACAGACTGTCAAACGGAATCTCGCTGTCATCCGGGCATCAATGTATGCTCGCTACCTCAAACGAACCGGTGACACCGGTGAGCACGAACTTCCACACGTTTCGTTCCCAACGTTCCTGTCCGAACAGGCTCCGTCAGTCTTCAACGAGGACACTATCGATCTTGCCTGGGGACTCGTCGAACGAAAACGAAACGGTGACAATAGCATCGTCGGGAACAAAGTCGGACAGGATCTCGCTCACCCACCGAAAGAAATCGATCCGAAAGTCCATGCAACCTCCTCACCAGATCAGGAACGACTAAACGAATTCATTGCTGATATCCTCAGCACTGTTCAGTAAAAACACCACACCAATACAATTTGCAGACCATGTTCGACAAGATACACGGCAAACTTCAAGAGTCAGATGTCGTCACATCCATAACTCCCGAACGCACCACACCAGCTGAAGGTGTCATTTACTTCCAACTCATAACTGACGATGAAAAGTCACCACAACTCAAATACTTCCAGCCAGCAAACTCCACGATCGTCATCGAAGATGGTGAAATCGTCGAGTTTGACGTTCGTCTCGGGAAATGGTCACCCAGCGATTCAACCGAAGAAATGAAAGCCATCAGGAAAGCCGCACGGAACGCAACACGGCAAACATTCCTGTACCTCAGCCGCATCGACAGTGGTGGAGCAGGTGGCTTCGTTCCACACATTCGATGCTGGGAAGGACCAATCCCTCTTAACCCCTTCCTCAAATTCCTCGATTTACTCACAACAGAAATTGAATTCCTCCAAACACGAAGTGAAAACACCAACCCAACAACCGCATGACACAGCCCACCTTCCAGGCACTGATCCGGTTGAACTGACTACTGATTCACTGTCTGCCGCTGGCAAAAACTGGGTAGCAGCGGCAGACAAACACCATACCCACCGGAAAGAAACCCGCTAGTCACAACCATGTTCAACGAAATTCACAACACACTGCAGGACGCAAGCACAATCACATCCATCGAAGCAACCAAGGAGTCAGCAACAGACGGCGTCATCAACTTCCAAATCGACACTGATGACTGCGTTTCCCCACAACTGACTTACTTCCAACCAGAGACATCGACAGTCGTCGTTAAAGACGGTGAAATCGCTCAATTTGACATTCAGGTCGGAAACTGGTCGCCAGACAACACCGACGTTGAGATGAACGCCATCAAAGACGCAGCCAGCACCGCAGAACAAGAAACATACCTTCACCTCAGCAAAATCGACACCGGTGATGACGGAGAATTCAGTCCACACCTCCGCTCCTGGGAAGGACCAGTCAAACCCAACGAACTTACCAAGTTCCTCGATCGATTCACAACTGAAGCAACATTCCGACAGTCACGAAGCCCAAGCACTCCCACTGCAACCGCACCATAACAGCCTTACCTCCAATCCCTAGTCATGCCTTCATTGCAATCACACCACATTGAAGTGTCACTACAATCGACCCTAGCGGTTGGCGGGCGTGGGTTCGATAACATTGAAACGGTCCAAAAGAAAGATGACGAGTACCGACTCTTCATCGATACCAAGCACGGTGAACGATGTGTTCTCAAACTGAACGTCGCCGAAGCGACACTGAAGTGCTATGGGAACACCCGAGTCCCTCCGTTCCTGGAACTTGACCTGTCACAGAATGCAGCGAAGAACATCTGCAGTGAGATCGAAGATACGTTCAGCATTGAACACAAAAACTAACCGCTCCAACCCATGCAACTCCAAAATACAGAAGACACGTCTTCGTTGTTTCGATCGAAAAATAACCAGTTTCAAGAAGAAAGACCACGTGAGTACTAATCATGACTGGAAATATTACGCCCGAAGAAGAACAGCGGGTTTCTATTCACACCGACCCGGAACTCTTGAAACCCGAATTACCGGCGGATGATACTGAACCAGATGAATTCGGAAACGAACCACGCCCATGTCAGGAATGCCTCCTGATGCTTTCCGAAGAAGACGCCGCAAAAACAACGAACAGGGGGGTATTCGGAGCCGGACACAAACTCTGGATTGATCCTATCTGCGAATTGCACGCCGGTAACACTGATAATGACAGGTCAGTTGAGATGCTTCTTGAATATGCAGGTGTTGATTTCCTCGCTGATGGTGTGATGCAAGGCGTCGTTACCCCAACAACTGTCAAGGCGTACGATGAAAACGTGTACAATAAATTACTTGGAAACGAGTACTTCAGTCGTAAAGATCTCCCTGATCGAATTACTATCCCTGATTTAACCGACGAGTAAAACAGATTCATTAGGTTGTTAGAAAGAATCATCAACCGTTCAGTTGTGAGCGGGTAAAACACACCGTCAGTGGTAGACGGTGGTAATACTCCGCTCACGACCGTAGTCTTACATGAAATTATGTCACTTCAGAATGCAGTTAGTACTGATGCAAGAGCTGTTCCAGGAACGATCGCCGCCGGGATGTCCGGTGTGAAAGATATCACGTACCAGGAATCTACACTCGATCGGATGAACCTCCATGGTGCAAGACGCCGGAATGGAGAGGCTGTCATCGTTGTCATGGAAGGGGACGCAGATGCAATTGACGTTACACTTGTTATCGAACAGGTTGAAGATGGGAGTGACTGGGTTCTCAATACAACCGAGAAAGTATCTGGTGATGCCTTCCTTGTGTTTACCCGGGAATGGTGGTGACACCAGAAACCGAATCCAAGGGAAGTGATCCCGATACGATTCTGAAACAATTAATACAACAGCGATACTACGGTGTGATACGTAATGGTGTTTGAACAGATTGGATTCGGCACGTTCCATAGTCTAATTGATTTCACTTTAGCCTGAATACCCGGCGGGTCCGGGCATTCAGGCTATTCAGAGCGTGTCCGAGTCAACGGACTGAATGGAAGTACGTGGACGCAACATGTATCAGACCGCAACGCCCGAAAGGGTGAGCCGAGCACTCATCAATGAGTGTCGAGGTACTTAGCCTGATGGCGTTCACCGAAACGCGGGTTCAACTCCCGTACGTTCTATCAAACCACAATCCCTACTCACCTTCCAAACACTCTCTAGATAAACAAACAACTACCTATGTCAATGAAAGCACTCAACTCATTCGACGTTACCTCAACTTCGATTGAAGAAATCGAATTCACAAGTACAACAGATAAATTGCCAGACTGTAATCATCTCTCTGGGCTTTTCTTCCCGGAGAATGAATTGCATGTTGTTGATCGGAGGACCCTGGCACACCACAATACACAGTGGATGTACGTTCTGGAAGAATATGGCGAATTATCACCTGTTCTCCCTTGGGCAACCGATACGTTTTCATCACCAACACGGATTGAAGTGAACCGATCTCACGGTGGGCTTCACCAAGCAATCACTCGGACAGGTTCAAACCCTGACATCATTTCACCAACAGAAATGAAACCTGAATACGTATATGCTATTGCCAACGCTTGTCGTAACATGGGGGTTGAACCAGAGGCAGAAATCGAATACAAGTGCCCGGATAAACAAGCCCGGCGGGTTCTCGATACGATTGATGACACTTACTCGGTCTCGGTTCCGACAACAACACACCCGATTCAACTTCTGTACAATGACATACCAAGAGATACCAATACTTGTTCAACTACTTGATATACAAAGCTAGTAAAGTTCGAAAACACCCAGGTAAAGCGCTTAAAACAACCTTCCGTAGATTTAAGTGATTTAACAACGACCTTATTGACTGTAACACCAATGCCAACAGAACAAATCCTCGAAGACGAACTAACACCAGATCGACTCGATAAATTCAACTACCGATCAGACGCACGCCAGCTCGGACGGCAATACTATGATAACGATTTAGAATCGAATCGGGAAATTCATTCCTTTATCGCCCATTATGCAAGTCTCCTTGCAAACGACTTCGAACAGATAGATGGGAAAATCACCACGACCTTACACAACGAAAAAGTAATTATCACCAGCCCAAAATACCGGAATCCACTTCGAGAATTCACATACCTGATCACACTTCGAGAAGACCTGCACTATGCACCAGATGGAAAACGAGAGTACGTCTCTGAATTCCGCGATACACTCGCTAGGTACATCTGTGAAGTAGCGAAAGAGGCACTGACGCTTAAATTCAGCAAAGAAATGGGTGACCTAGTCACTCAACAGTCACCAATACCAAACTAACACAAACATCACTGAATACAACAATGGAAGTTAGAAACTACAGTTACATGGACGAAGCAGAGATTATCAATAGCAACGGCCAGCACTACGCTGTGGGGAAAGACGAAGGAGGGTACATCAGTATCCTTGTCGGCGAAGTCACTCAAATCGAAGGAGAAGAATTCTTCTGGGCATACGATGAAGATAAAGACTTGACTCCTCACATCCAACTAAGTCCAGACGCAAAGGAAGATTTCCTCAACGCACTATAACACACAGCATTGCTGGAATCAAATCAAATCAAGAATACTTACAATCTATGTCCCTAGAAATAATTGATCAAACTGAGAATCCAGATGGAGAGCACTACGCAGATATTACCTACGACGGTGACGGCATTGTCAATGTCGATGCACACAACGGCCAACCGCCAACTGTTAAAGTAATTGACCCATCACACCCCGAAGATGCACTCGCTGTCTTCAAGTTTAATGAAGATGGTGAACTTGAATCGCACGATATCAGGTGATTACCTGACCGCGCACCATGGGGCGTGTAGCCGCGGGAGAAAAATGACTCCCGCGGCTTACCGATCAACAAAAGCTATATACTGAGATACTTTCTCGGGTGCGCGGTCAAGCGTTGAGTACAGCGCACACTAACACAATTCCAGATCAGATCGTGTTTTGTGCCTGTTACAATTGATCACTCATGTCAATAACCGCTTACCACCTCGCGCTCGATCACCCAGAATCACCACAGAACTACGCTGCCGAAACTGTCAGAGAAAACATTAACGAGTACATCATTCCAAACACCGAATATCAACACTTTACGATCCAAACAGACAACGCCGCTGCATTACAGTCTGAGATTGGTGAAGAATATCTTACGGATGCGTTCAATCAAACGCGTGATGTACTTGGACCAGCAATTCAAACACTTACTGACGAACTATGTAGGACTGAAATTGACTCCCCTAGTACTGATCATGACTGGCAGTCATTGGTTGATGCCGATGGTGTAGTTGAAGCAACCTCCAGAATCGGTCAATTGCGAGGGGATTCAACGTTCCTGTACGGAATTCGATTCAGTCACGGAATTCATACGCGATCTAATCTCGCTGATCATCTTAATTTATACGGTCCAAGTAAAACTGATGAATCTAAGTTAGACGATGAAACGAGAGGGGAATACGTTGTCATTGTCCCATTTGATTTATTTACAAAATAACCAGTGAAATGAGATCCGGTGCGAGCGGGCTTCACCATTCATATATCGTGGGGGTCACTTACGAGCTCGACAGAAATGTCGAGCTCACATCATGACCCCTTATTCTCCCACCCGTATCAGAATGAAACAATCAACAGTACGCCCGCTCGCTTACAATGGTGTGCAAAGCGGGATACGAATCCACCGCTTGCAACCACAAACAATGACGAACGGAAACGAATCCGATAACGTCCCGGACAGGCTAACAAAAGGCACACTTATTGATGATGACCTGCCATCTCACCATAATGAACCATCAGAACAATTTGCGTCCTACTTTGACATTTGTAGTTACGGTGTAACAATTGCAGAACCAGAGTATCGGGATACCACATTTACAATCCACCCAGAAGGAGTTCCGTACCATGGGACAGTAACAATTGATTTCTTCGACGGCAGGCCAGAGGTTCACTTGTATACACCAGGGGAAGAAGAAGTCCAGTACGTATTTGGACTTCCAACCAAGGATGACCCTCACCTTCGTCTCATCAAAACACCATACAAGTATTTCAAAGACGTTCGTGAGAACATTGAAGATGGTTACTACGAATCAAACGGTACAACTGAAGAAGAATGAACAAACTCGGTTAAACCAGACAATTCGAAACATTCTGCATGGCGTGCGTCCACAGTGGACGTGAAGCACGCCGTGTAAAACCGGCAATAGTAAACCATAACACACCAGACACAGACTATATTCATGACATCAGAACTCCCAGATTACCTCGAAGAAGTGATCGAGAAAGCAGTTGAAATGTATAATGAAAGCCCTGACAGGTCGTTCGCAGAAGTGGCCTGTGAGATCGCTTACGAGAACAAACACCTTGCAGAACCATCTTGGATCAACGACGACAAAGATAATCTCGATGTTCTCAAAGACATTCGAGACTACGACAGTATCTGCGCTGACGAGCTGGACACTTACAAAGACTACATTTCTTCATCGGACAAAGATGAATCCCTAGTTGGTGCGATTGTTGTCCGATCGCTTGAAGAACTTATCCATACCGAGTTGCAAGAACGGATCGAACAAGAAACTCTAAACGCTTAGTTTCATCGGTATATCACCGAGTCCGATTATATAACACCAACGAAAGTAGAAGTAACTCCAGAGAATCCTAGTATTAACAATACTCGACTCCTAACCTTCAGTACAGACACGTAAAGAAGAAGGAGGAAAATGAGCAACTAGACAAATACGTAGATAGTTCTGCAAATAATAAAGGAGGTGTAGATACAACATAATCAGAAGGGTAGTATGTCAAATACCGATCGTCCCAATACTGAAGGCGAAAATAATGGAATTGAACGAGTCGATCGACCAGAAACAAACTTCGAGTGTAAGAAAACAGTCCTTCGAGCTGAACAAGGAGATACTGTAGAAATTGGTAGTTACGGGCGGTTTGAAGTTAAACGTCGGACAGACCCATACTTCGGTCCGAAACTCATTCTACATGCTGACGAAATTGACAAACCATTTTCTGTCATGCTAACAGCTCCCGGGCCAAAACAAGATTTGCAACTTTGGTGGCCAGAACGATCAGAGCCCGGGTTAAGAAGCGGGTGGATTAAAGGACCCGAAGTATACGCTGAACTTGTTGACACGAAACAGTACGATATTTGCTCAACGTGTGGCGAACCGATTAAAAATACAGAACACCGCCGGCTTGCACTCATCGGTGCCTGCGAGCCATAAGAGGTTAATTATGGAGAACATTGAACATCCAACACCAACTTGCCCGAATTGCGACAATGAAAAAACCCGCCCACTTGATCGAAAATGGGCACACTGCTTCACTTGTGATGATGCATGGATGATGTCTGACCATGTTCAAAAAGAGATGGAACAGTACTGGGATGACATTACGGAGGTCAAGTAATGGTTGAAACAAAATCACACCGGAAGGCTATTGCTGGTAGTCTAGCCGAACAAGCAATTGCAGTGTCAGGGTTAGAGCAACCATTCGGTGGGGCAGACTGGCCACAAAAATCAGGCTATGAAATCCGGTATGAGATAACCCGGGCAACAAAAACAGCAATACTTCGATCGTGGCAGATTCCTAATGAACAGTAAGCCGATACGCCCGAATATAACGACTTATAAGTTCCCAAGGCTGCAACGAGTATTTGGACCATGTCTAACCAGATAGAAAAAATAGTAGACAGCATCTCATCAGCGTTTAATGACGCACCGAAGTTACATGAATTAGACGATGGTGATACTGAGAAGCTAAAACTCGGGTATTTTGTACATCCGAGAACTAGCGGTGGTGTTACGGTTAGTTTCCATTTCGGGACTGGTGATCCTCAAACGATAGAGCGTATTAGTGACACTATTGAACCACTATTAGATAAACGGAAATTTAAAAAAGAAACAAGTAAGCCAAAGCACCGGCAAGGGAATTCATATAATATTGGTGTGGTTGAATTAAATAATGAGGGAGAAATCGTTGATTACACAATAGAAGAAGAGTACTTGAAACCGTCGAAAAAGTAAACTTCGGTAGGAAATACTGAGTAATGAAACAACCGATACAACAAGTGAGGAAATTGGGCAAAATGCAAAATGAAGGGGTGAAATGTATGAGTTTAAGTTGATATAGGGGTCAGTAAATAATTAAGTTACCTAGCTATGGAAAACAATACAGAGATAATTGACCGATCAACGACAAACGAAGAGGGGAAACCTCTCATCTCACCTGAAGATATACCTATTGAAACAGCAATGAACACTATCAACGTATTAAACAAAATATTTGATGATGGTGATTGGTGGCGGTTGGTTGACTCCGTCAACGATCGGTACCAAAACCGTCGTGAAACACACGAATTCACCGAGCAAGACCGAAATCTCGCTGAGAAAATCGGCCACCTAGATGAAATACGGGAGAAAAAGCAACAGCATAATAAGCTGCAATCGGTTTTTGCGGGGATTGACACAACTGACCGGAGAACAACAGCGACTGGATATCCAGAAACAAATGCAGAGAGAAATGATGAAGGACGTATCGAAAAGTCCGCTGTCGGGCCAGAACAAGCGTATGAATACGATCAGTTACAACAGGAGATTGACTTATTAGCCCGGGATAGCATTCCAAAACTTGCTATTGAGACAGTTCAGGTTGAACGAATTGAACCAGTTGATGATGGGATGAAACGGTTAGTTATTTCTGGGGAGAAAAGCGAGTTTTACCCAACGTACGACGACGAAACAACATCTCAACAAACAGAGGAGGAAGCAAATGAGTAACAGTAAATCAAACAGGACAGCAGATGACTGTCCAAACTGTTGGGGAGAACAAACAGATAACTGCCCGCACCTGCTTGAGGGAGATACATGTCCAAACTGTGGTGGAGAATTAACGAAACCACCAGCTGGAAAAGTCGAATGTCCACAATGTAGATATGTCATTAATGGCCAGCGGAACGGTGTGGTTGGATCATTCAATCTGACCGAGAGAGAAGCACAACGTCTCTTGGGTCTTTTTGGGTACGACTCACATGGAACGCTTGGGACATTGGAAAATCGGTTGAGGAGACTCTGTGATGACAATGATATTGAGGTGAATGAATTCAAAGACGTTATGAAAGACATTACTGGTAGATATTCAAAACAACATGAAAGGTCAACCGAATGAATGGATATCACGAAAGCGCTCAAAAAAATGTGTGAGAGCGCTTTCGGTTACGCACACCAATTTCAATAAGTAAGAAATCAGTTTATAAAAGGATTACAAGAAAATCATGTCCGATAAACAAAGTAACGAAACTGGAGTACAAGTAGCTAAGAATAACATAGATATAGACGGCCTTAGCTGTGAGTTGCAACTTGATCACCTGAAAGAATTTATTACTCCTATCAATGCAATTTCCAGCGAGGCACGGATCGAGGTGGGTGAAAGGAAACTTTTCACACAAGCAGTTGATCCAACTAACGTTGCATTCATTGAAGCAGAATTTGTCAATCTTCGACTTGGACAAGAAATGCCAGCTGAAATCAAATACCCTATTACGAATAACGATACACAACAGGTCGGTGAGATCGCAATCATGATTGCTCCACGAGTCAAAACCAATGAATAACAAACAGTTAAACACCGATCGAGAAGACGATGAATGGTTTGAAGAAAAATCCTGGCCAGAACTCTCATTTCCTCTAGGAATGGTCGATATCGACGAACTCAACAGAGTTTTACCAGACGATATCAGATTCCGGGTTGAAACAGAGCATGGACGGTTCGTAAAGAGAGAACGGCGGATTAACCCACAATCACAAAATCAAACCAATGAGTAAGAATCAACATCCAACACGGCGCGAATCAGGAGAGAACTTCACACTCGATGACCTTGACGGTGCACGAGTCGTTATTGAAGATAGTGAGGGGAATACATACAAGTCTGAACCTCTTGATTTGAATTGTGAAAGTGAGCAAGAGAATGAAAAGGTCGATGAATAAATCAAACTGCAGGAGAAAACATGCAAAGTGAGTCAGATTCATACATTGACTTTGAAGAAATAATCCGTCAGTGTCGGCGAAGTCAATATCATGACGTTGCCGATGTGATTGAGTACTTTGCTGATCACAAAGAAAATAAAGAAGGAAGGGAACCAATCTATAATCCTTGCTCAGCCCCTCACCGAGATACAGTTGATTCCTTCCGTGTTTTGTGGGCTTTCAGAGCCGGGCGTGCTTTCGAGACAACAAAGAACATGCATGACGGTGGCGAAAATGAGTAATGTCGATCGTGAAGCATTCATTATCGACTGTAGGGAATGTGGGGAAGAAATGACACTGCACGGTGGTGGGGAGACAAAAACAGCTAGTTTACGGGGAGGAACATGCATAGGGTGTGAAAGAGAGTAAAATACGACTATTGATTAAGGTGAGGAATGAAAGCATACTATACGGATGTATGATGAAAAACAGAGTGAACGAAACAAAATAAACAAGTGATTTTCTATGCAACAGTCAACAAATCCTAGCCAGAGTACTAAGAAGTCAAATAACAACATAGAGATCCGATTGACGATCGTCGGTATTTTCTTTGGATTAGTGAGTCTGGCGGCATTCTTCATTGCGCTTACACAGGTAGGTAGTATTCCGATTGCCTACCTTGCTGGAATTCTCGGTGGTCAAGCAATCGGTATGTTTTGGATAAAACGGTACTGTATCAATACATCACAGACCACTGATCACTCCTGAATCACCCAACACCGTGCGACATGATCAACCCTCAAATCAAACAGAAACTCTCACTGGAATCGGACTATTACAATGAGTCAAAATAATAACACACGCGTAGACGATGAAACAGTTCCGAACCAACAAACTAACAACAACATTTCAGGTGTCATTCTGACAGAAATTATCCGTATCCTCATTGGGACATTCACTGCATTGTTTGTCCTATCTCTCATTTTAGTGATTCCAGTACTATCAATTGAAACAACACATGAAAATGGTGGAATTATTATTGCTGGAATGATCATTACTTCCGTGTTTTACGGGATTCTTACACGGAAATCCCGTATGAACACAGCCACTAGCCCAGAGCGGTTTTGGAGTCGTGTTAACCACGAATTTTCTGTCAATGATCGGTTTCACAGCACTGCAAATGATGAATGGAAAGTCGCAAAACGAATGGTTGATGTCGATACAGGAAAATTACAGTACGAAGTCGAACGTATCAGTGATTTAGCCGGATCAGCATCACGCGTGGTAACAGAAGAAGAACTCAATGACAAATTCACTGTCATCAATGGTAACACCAGCAACAAAACAGATAATACGGACACATGAGTGAAGAACAATCATCTGACCCCGATCGGGCAGACATTAACCAGTGGAAGCACCCAACTTTTGATTACGACAAACACAACTTATACAACCCATTCGTCTGGCTTGTCCTAATTCCAATCGACATAGCAAATATATCTCGCTGGTGGATATGGCATCGGTTCCAATCAGCCAAAGGAAACAGAGAAAAAATCAACAACGAACTGATTATCTGCCACCAATCCCTTTCTGCAATTGAACGAAGTGAAGAACTCACCCCATACCAAGAAGAACAACTACAGCAAATCAAAGAAAGCATTGATGAGATCACTGATGAACTAAACATCACATCAGATCAGCTCGCTCAATACGCAAATAAGACTGACTCTGAGATGGAGGCCAATGACTGACTTGATCTTCTGGACTGCAATCGGAGCGCTCATACTCGCATTTATTTTAACTGACCCATGGCACACAGAGCTCAACTAGCACCATTGCGATTTTTTGCAAAAACATACGACTATGCCTGACCAAACAAGCAACGATATTGACTGCCTCAAGCAGGGATCAAGCCAGTGTCCATTCTGTGGTGAATGGAAAACAAGCCTGTCTGAAGCAGCAAAACACGGGTTCTTCGAGCACTCACCAACAGGGAAATGGATAAAGAAACGATTTCTTGAATCAAAGAAATCATCTGATTGAACATTCGGGGATTAAAATGTTCGGGAAACACTATATTCAATCCGCCTTGCTCGACTTCGCACATCAGCAATTCTTTCAACATACTCATACCCATAGTACATCACATAGGCTTCATTTTCCCATGGTTCATTTTCATAGCGAGATACAACTAGGTGAAACTCAGAAATATCGGTCATATCAACGTTTTCGACATTCCTAATATCTTCGCTGCTGCTTGCCCGACTATCATCCCCGGGCGTACCGTGCTCGATCGAACATTGAACCACGAACTGTGCTTCAGAGGCCTGATCATGTGTTTCTATTTTTTGAACCATGCCGTATAGCCTTCCGTCACAGGACAGATCAACGGTGATTCGGCTTCCTACCTGAATGCCATCAAATATTTCAGGGCGTTCAGGAACAATCAATTCAGTCTCAACAACACCTCCAGTCCAATCAGTGGGTAAAGTGATGTGTGCGCCGTTTCCGAATTCTTTGACTGTTCTCATTACTTTCTCTCCCGACATTGTATATACAAGTATATACTGTGGGGGTATTAATGCTCGGATTTCACCCGACTCACAACCATCAAAAAGAACACCTCCGCAACAGCAGTACCAAACTGACACCGGTACGGCAAGGCGCGTATACAACAAGCGTGAACGCGCCTTGTAATGACCTTACCTGCTTACAAGGTTCGGATCACCCCAACTGATTAACTATGGCAACAACCAGTACTACTACGTCACAGTCACCAGCTAGCATTGATACTGAACCAGCATACCTTCCCTTTCGCCCGGAAGTTTTCGAAAACTCAACATGGAAACAACGACTTATTCTCCTCGTTGCACGGGATGCAGTTCTACGCGGTAATGCAACCAACACAGAAATCGCATCGATCGCAGGCGTCTCACAGCAATACGTCCCAGTTGCACTGACAAAATTCGTCCACAGAAAAGATCTCCCAACAGCATACTGTATCGCAAACCGCTGCATCTCAAAGAAAAACTACGACGAAAACGACCTGACCGATGCACAGCGCCGCATCGTCAACGAGACTGTCGTAAATCCAGAACTCTCCCAAAGCGACATCGCCGCAATCGTTTCCCGATCGGCATCATATGTCCACTACGTCCAGCGGATGTACAACGACATCATCCAATCGAAAAACCCTCGCGCTGCCGTGCTTAACACTCCAATCGAAGCAAATGATATCCCCCTCGATGATTTCCTCAAAGACCGACGAGACTCACTTCCAGTCCTACCAAATGACCTCCCATACGAACTCGTACAACCATTCTCAGAAGAACTCCTAAATGGTCTGGATGTCACTGACCGCTACATCCTTCTAGCAGCACGAGAATGGGCAGTACGATCTGATGTGACTATCAGCGGCGTCATGAAAACAGTCGATGTCCAACGAGACCGTGTGAAACGAACAATCGCTTCATTCCGACACCGCGAAGATGAATACCCAACGGCAGCTTCCGTTGCAGCCGAGTTCTTCCCAGATCTATCCCACGAAACACTTACCGGGAAGAAACGAGAAATCGTCAATGAATTCATCATCAACCCTGACCAATCGCTTCAAACCGTCGCCAAACACGTTGATGTTTCTGCCTCGTACGTGTGGCACGTCAGGGAAATGCACAGTGGTATCATTGAACAGCAACGCGAACACATCGGAGCAACCGGGCAGAACTCAGTTGCAGTGTAACAACACCTGGTTTTCATGTCCGAATTTAATGATCTAGTCGCACAAGCCCGTGAACAACGGTTATCCGGGAGTCACCACGGCGATAAACCACACCCTCTTCACGGATACTGTTTCGATAATGCGTACGTCGTGTCTGAACTCTTAATCAAACACGGGTATCAACCAATTGTTGTTGCCGGGCTTGCCGAAGAGTACGCAACCGATGTGTTGAACCAACGGTCAATCAACGAGATCAACCGAGTTGAACATCTCAACGGTCAAGTTCACTACTGGGTTGAGGTAGACAACACAATCATTGACCTTTCACCGGAACTATCAAAGCAAAAAGGCGAACAACTAATCACGGACGAATTACCTGATTCGTACCATCGCTTACAAGATAGTTACGACGAAGCAGAAGAAACAGTTGCATCAGCTCATGCACGGCGCTGCTCACACTGTGGTGGACGACGTGGATACTGTGACTGTCCACAAGAAGTCACGCTTTGACCTCCTCCAACACGGCTAAATTAGAGAGGGTGAAGTTCCGTTATTCATGGCGCGTGGGAAAGATTGTATGTAACGCGCCTGTGGTCACTTCTCTTCACCCCTCATCATCAGAACTGACACAGGGATGCATAAATTAACAAGCAGACGCACAAGAAAACATATGACTGAACAGCAAAATGAAGAAGAGACTGACACCTCATCTGCTCGTGAAACCGGGATTCCATGTGGCAAAGGATCAGGTGTATTCAGTCGTCTCTTTCTGTAATCCACAATACCGATACCCGATTACTTTCACTCTCACTATGACTTTCACCGATGAAATTAAAACCGTAGTTGTACAGCAACAGAATACCACCATTCGAACGCCAGACCACCAAGAGACGAATCACAAAGTCTTGGAAGAATTAACCGCGCAGGGAGACCCGTTCTACTACGTTGGTCAGTTCAACAATCACGACCATAACGAATTACTTGAACTTCTTAAGAGTAACATTCCTGTTATCGGAATCCAAGAAATATACGACAACGGGACTATCAAACGTGGTCATAGCCTTCCTGAATCAATCACTGAACAAGTCACAACAATCCACCACGTCGTATGAGTCAATCAAGCCCTCCAACAGACCCCGACGACTCACTACCTCTCATCGAGGCAAACGAAATCAACCGGATCGACATTCATGCATTCGGTGACCACATCACTAATGCAGACAAACGAGTCCACCCTGAAACCGGTGACCCCATCACGCTTGAAGAAGTTCTCCGCATCGCACTGAAACAACTCGATCAAATCGTTGATTTATCCACCATCGATCTCATCACGACAGGGATAGACGAAGAAATAACGCACGCACTTGATGCTGCACTCGAATCTGAAGTCGATGATCAAGTCGAGTTTGAAGTCTTCATGATGAAAGCGAAAAACTTCCTCGATGACGATGACGTTGACTCCTGGAACGAGGCATGGGCAAAAATGGCCCGGCGACGAAACGAAATCCTCACAACAGATAACAACGGACGGCCAGGAACTGACCTCATGGTTCGAATCACTGACGGTGGCCGTGCAGGTGAAACGTACATGCGACAAGGGATCAGCGGGCAAGTCCCAGTGCTTAACCTTACCGTTAGTCACTGTATCGACTGGAGTAAAGTCGATTTCAACTGACTAGCATGGAAATCCACAGCACTATCACAACGCAAAACAGTAATTCAAATTAACAATGACACGACCAGCAGACGATATTATCGAGGCATGGAACAACGGAGATCTTGGTATCAACGACGCAGACAAAATTAATGATGTTGATGGGTTCACAGTCCAGGCCGAGTTCCACTGCGAGCAAGGGCCCGTGATCCTTACGTTCTCCCTCGATGAAGAACTCTCTTACAAACCTGACCCTGGAAATGGCGATGGGATGACTCAATTCGATATTACAGAAGCGTAACCACACCTATGCTTTTTGAAACCATAAACAAACTCCCAATCGACACACGATCACATCATAAACGCCCACAATTCAACTCTATCGAGTTATTCGCAGGAATTGGTGGACTTGCCCTTGGGTCGCAACTCAGCGGCTTCAACCACGTCCTGGCGTGTGAGAAAAACCCAGTTTATGCGTACTCATTCCATGCCAATTTTTGCCAGCGTGAAGGAACAATCCTTCAGCGTGATGCTGCGAAACCACTTTCAAATGAGTACTCACTCCCAGATGACATTGATTTACTCACTGCTGGCCCACCGTGTAAACCTTACTCAACAGCACGCGGAGACACTGACGATAATGACCCTCGATCGGAAACACTGTACTACCCCATCAGATGGGCAAAAGAATACCGGCCGAAAGTGATCCTGATTGAAAATGTTCCGAATCTCAAACACAAACACGACGATAAACTGGCACGATTCAAAGCAGAGCTTGATACTCTCGGTTACCAAACAAAAGAAAAGATACTCAACGCAGCCGATTACTTAGTCCCTCAAGCACGGAAACGGTTGTTTATCGTCGCGGTTCACGAATCTGTCCCAACCCCATCACGCTGGTTCCCAGCACCACTTGCAAGCGAAGATGGTGCAACGACCACTCTTGATGGTGGGAAAACGTACGAATGGAGGACATGTGCTGATGCGCTTGACGATCTCCCAACGCCGATTCCGTATGAACCCCCGAACGATGACCCGGTTCACAGAACAATGGCTGAATCACCAGTTTCAGTCGAACACCCCCCGGGAAAACGCGTTAATCCGTTCTCAAAAGCAACTCAAGTCAGACGTGATGACTGGAGTGTTGATACAATCCCAGCAAACCACGTTGCATCGGACCATGACTTAGAGACACGGAAAAAGTACAGTGAGTACCGACTAGGATACTCAAATGATGACAACAGTAGCGGAACAACCGGGCGACGATTGCATCCTGCTAAGCCAGCTCCAGCTATTACCGCCTCGAACGGAACACCACCAGTCCATTACGTTGGTCGATCACCACAGAACCCCGATGCAGCAGTCGAAGACGTAAGACGACTTACTGCCCGTGAAGTCGCCAGGGTACAGACGTTCCCCGATGGAGTTATAGCATGCGGGACAGTCACCGAACAACGCGATCAATTCGCTCACGCTGTCCCTCCACTCCTCGGATTTATTCTCACTACCCATATCAGAGAACACATCCTTACCGGAGAATCCGAACAGACAACGCAAATGACCGGCGAAAACAAGCAACAGCCGATTCCACAGCAGAAAGCCAAACAATAAACATAGTCACGCCGCGCTGGGTACAACGGTAGTAGCAGCGCGGCGCAACACACTTTTTCACCTGATTGTGGACTTCTTATGTGAATGGAGAAAGTGAAACCAAGATCACCGAACAGAAGTCGCCAGAGAAGCGGTGCGACTCCGATAACGGAGTTCCGCAGCGCCCGGTGAGTGTTTTACCTCACCGGGACGCCTGCAACCCGGCACACCCAACAATCACCGGTACTACGTGCAGCAAACACATCGTGTGCCGGGTTTTGCCGCGTGCGACTTGACCGGTGATCTTGCAGGCTCCTGCTCCGCGCTCACGCGCCCGTACTGGGGTGAGGGCGCGTGAACACTGGAGAATACAAGTTATACATGAGAGGAACAACAGGGAGCGCGGCACACACGGGTGATTCAAAAACCGGCGTTGAACACCGGGTTATACAGATCAATACCGAAGTCAATTTGGTAGGTAACACCCGTGGTGACGCAGGAGCTGAAGAACAGCGAACAACACTTGACATGGCGGTTGACCGAACGATCTCTGGACGATCTGGAAGAAAGGTGTTTACGATCTTCCCTGGAGTAAGAGATCACGTTGCTGGGGAAGCAACGATGGCAGCGCAGATTCCATTGGGTTGTGGAATCTACAAGAACTGTGACTTCATTTTGAACGGCAAGACAGGGCAAGAACAGATGCATAATGCGGATGCCTTAGAGAAAACGGCGACGAACAAGGATCATAGGGATTGTGTTAGTGTGGCCAAAGGCCAGATTGAAGAGAAAGGCAATGGAGGGGTCATTTCTTTGCAAAGGAGAGAAAGGGGAAGGGATCTAAGCGATGATTAGCAGTGTGAAGGTGGGGGAGGGTTGCTTGACCATTGGATATGTGGTATTGGTGGATTAGGGAAGAAATGGAATGGGAGTGGTGTGAGAGGCAAAGAGGTGTGATGGAAAAGAGGGCGAAACGGGTGAGTGAGAGTCAGAAAGAAAAGGAAGCAAGAGAGGGCTGGAATGATAGGAAGAAAGGCGTAAGAGAAGGAATAGGAAAAGACTGTGAGTAGGAAGTGAAAACTGTGAGTACGACTAAATTGCAGGTAATAGAAGTGGGATGCGAGAACAAGTGTGTTAGAAGAGATATTGTGATTGCGTGGGGCAAACCGTGAGTACGTCTAAATTTCAATTTTTAAGCGTAGGAGAAACTGTTATGGGAAGGTAGGAGAGATAAGGAACGGAACAAAACACGAGTATTGGGATTGGGAAAGGCAGACTGACAGTACAACCATTTTCATACTTCAACCCAGAAAAAGACCTCACCAAAGATGGCAGATCAAATGCCTCGGGTACTACCACCTCTAGAAGTCAAAACAAAATGAAACCCAAACGTTAGTAAATAAGTACGTCAACAGATATACCAATGCAACTTAGTAGCGACGAAGTATACGAATACCCTGACCACGGTGAGATACTCGTTTTAGATGTCCTGTACATCTACACTGAATACGATACAGAGACTCACGAAGGAGACCTGAGCAAGGTTGTTCGTTACTCAACAGATTGGGACGGATACGGACCAATGCCCGCCAGCACACACCTCACCCCCCTTGACGAGTTTGCATCCAAAGTTGGTGAAAAGCTTCGAGAGATTGATTTCACTTCTGAAACAGACGAGTGATTTCTCACCAAGCGACAGAACTTATGTTGGTGATGTCAAGAACAAGTTCGTTGACGTCACCAACAGATACCCTGTGACACGTGAGCGTGACTGAACGCTCACGTGTCACAGAGTCAGTAGTGAGTATAGCGCAAACAGATCCGTAGACGCTATCACACGTCCGTACTCCAATGGCTGACGAAACACCAACACCAGACTGGGTCCCCCTCGAAACGAAATTAACTGAGTATGACCACCGACGGATTGATCAACACACGGAACTGTATCACGTCGGGGATCTTGAGACAGAACGCAGTAAACCACACCACTCACAAGAAGGCGGTGAACTCTCAGTTTCACACCACCCTGATGCGTGGCGTGAAATCGCTCGTATCGGAGGGGATACGTATGAGCTTGAAAACCCTGACGGCCGATTTTACGGAATCGATCCCCATACCTCAGTCACTGATACTGAATATACTATCTGTAAGGACAACGGATACATTGACGATACCACTGGGTACAAAGTCGAGCGGTATGATCCTGAATGGGATGAAACAAGATACAGATTGTTTTACGATCGTGACCGGGCAGAATCACACGCAACTGAGTACGATGATAGCACACTAACTGAGGTTACCGTCCCTCACCTTGAAGTCAAAGGGGAAACGTACTGGGAGGATGCTTTCACACAATCTCCCAGTGATGCAAGCCCTGTCGGCATTCGATTGTTGATCCCGATTTGGGCAGCAAGTGAATTACCGATCGACGGTATTTACTGGCATCATCCTCTCGAACCACACAAATACAACGCACCAAGAGGTCTCATTTACCAAGAAAAATTAGGTGACTGGCGTATCACGAACCTCGATACAGACGTTCAAATACCTCAGTCAAGACAAAAACAACTAGGCGATTTCTTCTGAGTGAAAAACATAGCGGGGGCAAGATTTGAACTTGCGACCTCCGGGATATGAACCCGGCGGGCACTCCAGGCTACCCTACCCCGCTTCATTCATGAATTGTGGCCATGGCGACTTATGCCTTTTGTTGGTGTGGGTACTCTTTACAACCGTGAAGTACCCCGCGCACAGTGGCGCGGGGCTTCGCCGTTTGGCCTCTCCCCGAGACGGGGAGCGTAACGGCGGCAGGCGAATTTAATTCCCTCCGCACTTGCTGTGAGGCTCGTGTGGGAGCAATAACACCCGAACACGCCGTCTCTCCTACCACACTAGAGGTCATCTAGTGCTTCCGTAGGTGACGTGTCCATAGAGGTCGGCGGCTTCACCACCGCCCGACACAGCCCGGCGCAACCCTGACGGGTGTTTTGCGAGGCGGATAACGTGGCTCCCGTACATCAATTATTGCCTCACATCAACTTCAACGTATGGATTGTGCAACGGAGCGAACGCGCTTCACCCCCGCCACGGTGGGGCGGGGAACTCGCGCTGCTTTTCGTTTTAGAATTAGGCGCACTACCGTTTTTACTGACCATTTTCGATCGAATTTATTCGATCGATCGGAACAACACGTTTTGAAGTTGCACCACTGGTAGTGCGCGAACTCGCTGGGGTGGCACACATGCCAGAAAACAACGACCACACAGAAAGCACAGACATGACAGATATTTACATCGGTGCTGATTGGGAACGGTACGAACCGTGCCCAAATTGCGGGCAACGCGAAGAACACGGATTCAGACAAGCCATTCAGCGGCACCAAGAAGTCAGATTCACCGATGAAGGAAATGCAACATTCTCAAATCAAAACAACATCACAGTCCACGCGATTTGGTGTAACAACTGTGATGCACGCGTCTACGATATAAACGAGTGAACCGCCTCGGGGTCAAGCCCCGCGACACTCTGCCTATTTTCTCTGTAGAGGAATCTTGGTAAAAGGATTCCCGGCTACTGGCCGTTTCAGGTATCAACAGTTATCAAATACTTAATTTCGAAATCGGAGGCTTGTGCCGTGTGTAAAACGGTGTGCCAAGGCACTCGCCACATCACCCTTTCATAGATGTCCAAATAGCGCTGATCAAGTTGAACTGATTTCTGATCAATCAGATCCAGAAGTTGTCGAAACCAACACGCAGAGTTGAAAAGTCCGAACACTAAAGGAGATCACACTCCATTACAAAATATACTACCTTCCCATGACTCCCGAATTTGACCACGAATCAGACTCCGAAATCGTTTCCGATGATCAACTCACAGCCATCGCTGGGTACATCTATGATGTTGCCACTGGTGAAGAAGAATCCATCCAATACCCAGGGACTCAACTCGACTCGATCCAGTTTTTCAGAAAACCAGATGGGACTATTGAGCGGCATTCTGAAGAGCATATCGAAGGCGTTATTCAGAAAACCAGACATCGAGAGATCTCATACAAGGATGGTGAGATTATCGAGTTGAGTGTAAACGACGACCGGATAAACATGCAAGTCCAGGGGTATAAAATCACTCGGACAGTATACCCATCTGGAGCGCACCCAGACGATGCATATCCATACCAAATTGCTGGAAAAGAAGAATTCAAAGACTGGGCGGTGGCGCTTATTAATAATCCACTGTCAATTGGTGAAAAAGACGATATTAACCAACTATTGGGTGAAACTGAAACAGTTGAGTCTGTTGTTGAAAGGCTAGTCAAGACAGAAGTGATTACAGAAGAGTCTCGTGTGGTGTATTCACCAGCAATGATTCAGAACGTACTTGAAGTTTCTGCAGATACTATTGAAGCGGTCATGGACGGTTTGGACTGTGATTCGATTGTCAATGTTACAGTCAAACAATTGTCGTTCGATACAGACGAAGAATACGTCGTCTCTGACGATCCATTTTATGGTCATACTGCAGTCGTCTCAGAAGGAGAAGTTCTTGAAGGAAATAAAAAGGACTTCACACCTCTCGATCGTGAAGTAGTCAATACGGTTGAGAAAATCACTGTTGATGTGGATGACCTGATGGCTGTATTGATGAATAGGCTACTAGAACTCCCGCGTGGTGTTGAGAGATACGCATATCTTGTCCTTACACCACCGGCGCGTGAAGAGATTACAGCTGAAAACCGGGAGTTCGCCTCACGTGAAGTGACTAACAATGGCGAGATTGCGGTTGGAGCACGGGATTTTATAGATGAATCTACGACATCGGTCGATTGGGAAGAGATGACCGAAGAACTCATCCACTCAAAAGTGAGTGACCCTGAAGACCATGAATTGTATTGGGAATATCTGACTGATACAAGTCTTCTTGAGACAATTACACTCAAAGAGGGAACAGAAGAAGAGCTCAGTGCAGATGTTGAGTACACTGGAGAAACAGAGTACCGTCTTCCAGGAAGTCAAGGATAACGACACGTTACAATACTCTTGATTTAACTGTTATGAGTCCAAATAATCATAATCCGTTTCGAGCTGCGGAACGCACTCGGCGGGATGCACGAGATCAAGCTCGGGCAGAAATCCGTGATGAAGTCGAACCAGTCCCTGATGTAACGTGTACGCAATGTACTGATCAGCCAGTGATGGACTACCAACGACAGCTTAGTCAACCACAACCTGGTGCATCAACACCATTGATCGAGGCAACCTGGGAATGCCCAACTTGCGAAGGTCTCGCGTTTGGATACGTAGCATCAGATGGATTGACGAGCGTTCTTGATAACGCCAAACCAGTTGATGACTGATACGAGTTTATTCCAACTCTGGATTGATTATGGCCACTAGCGATACTCGTGACTGGTACCGGTCATACTGAACCGGCAGGGAACAGCATTTTGAATGAGACTGAAAGTACAAATATCATATAACGCCGCGCCCGGTAGAGAAATTAAATAGTGGCGCGGCGTTACCCATCACAACAGAACTCTTTATAACACCAATGCTTAAAACAAATCCAGAACTCTACCGGGTGGCAGGAGCAAAAAATAATCACCTCTGGCTTGAAGTGATAGAAGGCCCTGATCAGGGGGTCCGCGTATCAGTCCCAATTCACAATAGTGCGTACGATCAGCAAATACAAGAGAAGGTTCTCGAACTTGAAATTGGTAGTGTACACAAATTCACCCTTGTAAGTGACCGATCGTTACCACCAAACTGGAGGATTAAAGAAATCCACGCCGAGAGAGAAGAAAAGAATACGACTGAAAATAGAGAAACCAATACTAATTCCAATTAGCAGGGCATATAATGAGTGAAGCAAATCTTTCTTACTGGTCAGTCCGAACAAACAAGTGGACGTTCAACAACTCCAAAATTAGAGCATGGGTGGAATCAAAGTTGGAAGGGAAAACGCTGAATGCCTGTTGTGGTGTTTGCCAACTTACCCACGACGAGGAGATCATTCGGAATGATATCGTCGAATCTGTCACGCTTGACAAAGACAGGACAATTAACGAAGTAGAATACGAAAAAGGCGAGACAGTTAAGACAAACACAGACACAAACATTCCTGTTGCGGACCTCTTGGAGGTATTTCCAGAGAATAGTTTCCAGACGATTATTTACGATCCACCGTTCTCTGAAAACCAACGTGAGCAGTCATACAAGATAGGGGAGATTGAATCATCAGCTGATCGGCCGGTCTACGAAACACTACATAAGTTACTGAAACCCGGTGGAACGATCCTGTTTTTCGGATTCACGTCTTCGTTGATGCCTGCCGACTACGGGTACTCAGTGAACGAAGTCTCGCTTTGGAATCTCTTCGGTGGTCAATACGACTGGTACGGAACAGAGCTGCAACACAATCCAGATTCACACGCACGTAACTCAGATCTCGTGACTGGTATGTCAGAGACTGTTGATCCAAATCCAGTTGAAGAAATGATTCCGAATGCGACTGGTGCCTCCGGTGGGAACGATGGGAATTCAATCGAGTTTGACTACTACCTGTTCAAAGAAGGAACAGACATTTCTGAGAAGGCCCATGCTGTGATTGAGAACGAAATCAGTGGGAAAACATTATCTTTGACGAACGAAAATCCGGATTTCCAACAGCGAAAAGGACTTTCAGCCAGTTCCACACCAATCGTCACGAACAGTCTTGACAAGACTGTTGATGGGGACTACCACTATGCCCCACAACGGATTAGTGATGAATTCCGTGAGAAGGAATTCGCTACAATATTTATTGATCCATCGCCAGAAGCATTTCAGAACCAACTCCAGTATTACGGGAGTAGTAATGTTGAAGCAAGTGTTCTGAAATATGAGTCTCATCCGTTGCTCATTGATCGTGGGAGAATCATTCAACTGGGCCGTATGGCCACCTGCATGAATGGAAAACTTCCATATGTAAGGGAGAAAGTGATTGTTCTTTCAGCAATAGATCAGCCGCTTGATTACATCATTAGTATTGATCGGAAGAAGGAAGCACCAAAATTGGGGGAAATGACACCACGATCGATCCGGGAAAAAATAAAAAACGGGTTCCACACGCGTGAAACTACGTGCTCTGCATGCAATACACCGATTACTGACAATCAAGAGTTGTGCAGTAATTGTGGACGGAAACCAGGAACAGAACTTCACTCGAACAGTATTAAATCACCAGAAAATCCTGTCTGGCACGTTGACTGCCCATCATGTGGTGCCTACGCTGGAAATTACTGTATGAACACCCATAGTAACGAACCTCGTCTCGTTCCTCATGAGAAACGACTTGCAACCGTCAGAGAAGAGCATGGAAATGCCGAACAAAGTGATGAAGAAACACCAAGTATCCGTGAACCGCCTGTTCCATTTATTGAAAACGATGAATCAGAATCGAGTCAAACATTACTCACAGGATTCTGATGGATACACTGATCAAACAAATACTGGCAAAATGTAGCGCAAACGTAACTGTATGAGCGCTACACTTGGCAAGATACGTTTCACGGGAATCTGATCCCCAGGACTCAACATCACAAACACATTCAAACCATGACTGCATACCCATACTCAGAAGAACGAATTAGACTTCCAGACCCAACAGAATCACCAGCTCCACAACTCACTGAACGAATGATACATATCATTCAACGGTTCGGCCAAACCGGTAATGAAAACGGTGTCTCTCGTGACTTTCACAATTTAAAAAGTGACATATGGGGAGAGCACTTTGGGACAGCAGGTGATTCGAACTCTGTCTGGGGAAAACAACACCGGTTAGTTGACGGACCGGCTCCAGATGAAAATGATAAAGAAGAAGTGATCGATCGACTAGAAGCTGTTGGGTTCATCCTTCAAGACAGAGAACCACATGCTGACTTAGAAGAAACAACTGGACTGGATGTTTTCGTTCCAAATTTTGAACGATACTTGCCAATAAATCTCCCATGGGACAATGTAGCCGAAGTTAATGTCCGTGTTCTTGATTACACATCAACCCGTCACAGTTTCTATACCTACGGCATCATCGCATCACAAGACCGACTACAGAAAATCCAAGACGACCTCACAATTGAGAAATCTCGAACTGAATACGGATCACTGTACTCTAATGCTGACCGTGATGAAATCCACGATGTTCTTCAATCTCATAACCTGAGTTACGCCGTCCACAATGCGTGCATCAGCCGATATCCAGAATTCGAGTGGTTCCCAAAAAACCAGAATAAAACCTGTATGATCGGTCGATACAGTCCTGCATCCATCGTGGATAATTCAAAGGCACACGCACTTACATCTGGATCACTCAAAGCAGCTTGCGGTGCAATCACGAATAACGATGAAAATAGTTGCGTTGTTAGCCGGGAAACAGCGTTGAATGCGATGAAATTACGAGAATGCAGACACCCAGCTTGCCAGTGAAATAAGAGTTACGTCTACAGAAATGATCAAAACAGACACTCAAAAAGACAGCGAATGTCCAAAGCATCCAGACAACAAAAACCACTACTGGGAGATAGAGACACTCAACCAGACAAATAACCAAGCATCGATTACTGGTGAGTGTCTCAAATGCGGTAAAGAAATTAGAAAAGAACTGAATCAACCCCCAGCAGGGCCTGTTTCACTGGACGATCTCAAGGAAGTATGTGAAGAAATACGGAGTGATCACAAACCAGTATACGGGAAGTGTCTCTCAGCAAGTCTAGGTATCGTCGAGTGGTGTCACGGAAACGGCATTCCAGCAGACAACCGCCGGTTTGCAATAATTGACACACCATCAGAATTTAATCTTTCACACGAACCTGCTGCAACACATCACGCTGTCCTTCTCCATGCTGACTACATCTCTGGAACATCACCTGAAACAGATTATTTATTGGTTGATGTGACCCTCGACCAATTCCATACTGATACAGATGAGATACCAAGTCAAACCCCGGAATCATTTCCCCAACTTGGTCCAAAAGAAGAACTTGGTGGAGTAAACGTATTAACGAAAGACGACCCAGAGTTAACCTGGTACGTTCCAGTTCCGCTTACCATGACTGGTACCATCGCCGAACTCAAAGAAACTGATCTATTTAATAAAAATATCCATCCAACTCATCCAGACTCAAAACGTCAAAGATAACCACAATGTTGATGTCACTAAGTAAAAATAAAAACACAACCACCCAACCTACACTCAAAAATCAAAAATATAAGAATCAGAAGCATTCTGAATTATCCAATATTATTTAATTTCACTTACTCCTTAGCCAAATCGTTACGGACGAAATCAGGAGCATTTTCTCGTGGTCCGATTTTCGCCCGATGGATCGTGTGAGCCTGATTACCGTATCGGTCTTTGTAGTACAGATCAGCAATGTTTTGATGCGCTATTTGCCGTGTTTTCGCTGTTCGTTCCCAGGTTCCTGATGCGGATGCAGTCCAGAACACCCACGGGCCGGTTAGCCCACCAGAACTTTCGACTTCCGATGTATGAGCGATCCACCACTCTCGATCATCTTTGAGCGATAGATGAAGAACTCTTTCCTCATTTTCAATGAGTTGAAGATAGTCTTCTGCATCGTACTCACCAGGAGTTGGCTGCTCAATTCCTCTGGAAACCATTACCGTTCACCTTGCTCGAACAGCAAACTCAACCGTCTCTCTCTTTCGTATCCATGAATATTTGATTTCCCGTCGCTCATATCATGCTCCTCCGATTTTGTGCATACATTACTTCCACATCCAGGGTAAATAATAATTCGTATATCAAAGTTACGCAAACATCCAACCCCAGCCGGAGCTACGAGCGTAGAGAGATTCCCAGCTGTCGGCTTCATCCACACCCATAAACGGGTGGGCTTTCGCCTTGCTACCACTGTAAAAGGGGAACGTGGAAGTGAGTGCGTCCAGAAAAGAAGGTGAGGACGCACTCACATGACCACACCGTATACTTCCCCATTCCGGCCATTTGTTAACACTCTTAGAAATATTTTCGGCTACGATGATGATCCTGTATCAGAAACACCTGGTCAGGGAGATCAAAACAGCGGAAGAGCAGGTCAAGAGAAAGAAGATGAACCGGAAAAATCAGAAAAGAACCCATCGATTGCTTCACTTGAGATAAGAGAACAAATGGCAGGATTGCAAGGTTCGAAAATCCGTCTTAATATCGAACAGAAAAAACGTCTACAGGGTGATAACTCTAAAAGTGAAATATTGGAATCAGAATCGTTCCGTAAAGATCGGATGCGGGGTGAAAGTGGTATGATAGACGAGAAACCTGGACGTGTCTTTGAGCGAGGGGGATCTGACCAGCGCCATTTTGAAGAAATCGGTCCGATGGCATTCGCTCTCGACCGATCATCATCACACCTAGGGAGAACCGAATTCCTTTGCCTAGCAGAAAATCTTGTTACTGCAGCGGTTTCCACATTCAAAGCAGCGGGTGCAGCTGAGAACGTGAAAGTGACTGAAGTCTATGATTGTGAGGCGAAGGAAGTACTCAACTTCACAGATGAAGTGAGTGATTTTGAATCAGATATTCTGACTGAAGACGGGCGTGCACGTGGATCTTCTCCACTTTCAGATGTTATCGAGTTGTCTGCCCATTCAGAAGCTACAGATCCAGAAACAATTGTTGTTCTCACTCACGGTACACCGGACCGGCCGTCAAAGATGATGAAGACGATTAACGAAGTGGATGCGGAAGTAGTGTTCGTTGGTGTTGGTGAATTGCAGTTCATTGACGGGATTAACATTGAAGGATCGAGCAGACATATCGGGACCATCACGAGTAAAGAAGACATACCGAGTATTCTTGAAGTATTGATCGGGGCGTAACTCCTTCGAATCATACTCTTTCGTTAAAAAATCTATAATGAACTCAAAATATTACTCCAAGAGATATATCAAGAGAAGTACTACGTTCACCCTGGATACGAAATCCCAATTCCTCTTTCGGATCCAAACGTGAGTGATTCACCAGAAATCACCGGTAGTGGTGAGAAGATGTACGAATTTCAAAAAGGTTGAAAAAGAAAAACAATTATGCGGGTTTACGGCAAGAACTAGGGTGCGTAAAATAACATACAACAAACAATGACCCATCTCAACGGATTAAGATCAGATCTCAATAAAAGAAGAACAACCAATGTTCACCACACAGGTTGCTGATTATCTGACTTACCTACCAACTTCGAGCTAAACAACAACACGTAACTCAACGGATTGAACTGACTCCTGATTTTAAATACCACCGCATAAACACCACTACTAAACAATGCCCAATGAACAAAGTGTTTTAGCACTAATCAACGAAATCGACGAATCGTACATAAAAGATGTCCCTCCAGTTAACGGAGGTAATTGGGATACAACGAAGATTACCGATAAGAAAATCATCGTTAGTCACCCAACTGAAGTCACAATCGAAATCAGGCAAAAGCAAGAAAACAACCAATTCGAAGCAATTCGAATTACACCGAACGGTGACGAGTTCAAACTCGGTGAATCACCAGATTTTGAAAATGCACTTCGAGCTGGTGAAGCCTACATGTACGGATTTTCAGAATATAAGAACCAGTTCGGGAGTTGGGACCCAAACCGGTAGGACCGAACAAATACCCATGCCTAAACAAGATACGTTTGGCGAACACACCAGTTCAAAACTCCGCGGTGATAAAGATGGTGAACTCAGCAAGAAACTGAAACTAGTCGGAGCAATTTACCCAGATCTCTTACCAGCCATCATCAAGCAAGCATCAGCATTAATGGATCACACACGCCGATCACGTGGCTCCAGTCCGATGTCCCCCGAAACAGCAGTTGAGTGTAGTTGCCGCTGCCGTGAAAACGTTCCAGAACCAGTTCAAAACGTCACACAAAAATACCTCGAATTCATTGTTCAACGAGAAGAGTCCAACAACGACTCTTCCACATCTGAGAACACTGACCAAGTAACCCTGAGTACCACAGTCAATGACAAAACGTAATCAACTGAAGAAGGATCTACAATGACGACTGTTACACGGTCGTTCAAAGTCAATGAAATAAAGGAACGTTGGGGAGGGGAAATAGCCTGGCTTCGACTACTGGAAGGAGAAAAGAAGAATCTTGATTTCGCGGTCCCAATTGAAGATTCCAAACTTCAAGTAGGGGAACAGATTACAGTGACACTAGAGGCAACGCATGAGAAAAACATTGCTTGGCGAATCAAAGAAATTCACGACAGATCAAACCCATGAGTAGTAACAAACGAGCAGTTATTCTTGTATCGGGAGGAATGGATAGTGCGACTGCGGTTTACGAAGCAATCGATCGTGGTTACGACCCGTACCTCTTGCACACATCGTACGGTCAAAAGACAGAGCAGAAAGAATACGAGTGCGCGGAATCAATCGCAGCAGAAGTAGATGCGAGCGATTTCCTGCACATCACGACGGAACACCTCACTACGATCGGGGCATCAAGCCTGACAGATGACGGCATCGATGTTGAAGAGGCTGACCCTGATAGCGACGAAATACCAGCATCATACGTTCCATTCAGGAATGCGAATCTACTCTCAATGGCCGTTTCGTACGCTGAAGGGAACGACTGTGATGCGGTCTTCATTGGCGCTCATTCCGAAGACTTCGCCGGTTACCCTGACTGCCGTCCAGAATTCTTTGAAGCGTATCAGGCTGTGATCGACACTGGAACAAAACCAGATACTGATATTGAGTTGATTGCCCCATTTGTTGAATGGACAAAAACAGATATTGCAGAACGCGGGTTAGAACTCGGTGTACCTTACGAACACACGTGGAGTTGCTATCGGGACGAAGGTCCTGCATGTGGGACCTGTGACTCGTGTGCATTCCGTCTTGAGTCATTCCAAAACCTTGGTGTTGAAGATCCAATCACGTATTCTGAACGGCCTTCATACGCTGATTGATATCGATGCAGTAGTGCGCGCGTTAGAACAGGGACATGACGCGCGCAGTTACAGACACAGCAGCACCTCTTACCAATGACTACTGATACGAACTCATCTGACGATCGTGTAGAATCAACTATTTCCAGACACGCTGGAACTGGCGTCGCCGGTTTCATCGTTGGTGGTGGATACCGAGGGAAACGGGATGATCAAAACAAAGCTGTCGAAGAACTTGCTGAACGGCTTTCTGAAGCATTCCCAGAATATCACGTCCAGATCCGATTCAACACTGACCAACTCTCTGGTGGTGCGTGGCTCGTTGATACCAACGAGAACATGCAGGTCGGCGTCGGTGCGGAACTCTGCGCACCGGACTGGTACGAAGAACACCGTGAACTTGCTGTCTGGGGGGATGGTGAAGAGGATCTTGCTGATCTCCCTCCACTGAAACACGTTGATGCAGACGAACTCAATCTTCGGTACACTGTAAAGATTGAGGCACCCGCTGTTGCCGAAGAGAAATGCAATCGGCTCACTGACCGTAACGACAGAAAAAGTTTCATGAAAAAGCAGTTCCACACAGTTGATGCTGCCTGGGGGTACTTCGAACACGTTATTGAACGTGACCAGGTGAATCCACCAGGAGATATTGACGAAAACTAACAACAACCGTTCATGCCCGTAAGGAAATTGAACAGTACTAAGAGTACCGAATACGAGTACACAATACAGCCAACGCAATGAGTAAAAGCAACGAAACCAGTCACGGTAAACGACTCGTGACCATGAGTGATGTTTTCCCGCTTGGAGAGTTGACTAACGAAGTTATCACTGATGTCGAAGCAGTAGCAAGCGATAATGAGTACATTGTGTTTACCGTAACTCTCTCAAACGGGATGACATTCGAAGGAACTGCAAAACCGAAACACCTCGAAGATGCAGGTGTTGACACGAACGAACTCCTGATCAACGGGAAACCAATCTAGTAGTGTGAACTCATCAAAATCCAAGTAACACGAGATGGTGCGTTCCTAGGCAAGAATATCATATTGAAATGACGGTTTTCTCCTTTCGCGTTCGAAAGTTCCAACGTTCTTTGTTCGTGCGTCTGGAATAGCATAGTGAGGACGCACTCACACACCAGTTAAATCACGGTAGCAAATCGATTAAACACCCTTCACATACCACAACCACCACGTTATCATTTGATACAACAATGACATCTGAAAATACGGACCACGAGAAGAAAGATCATTTCGAATCAACACAGGCTATCGTCGAGAAATTCCACGAAGAAAACGACCCTGACTACGTGTACGCCTTAGTATCTGGTGGTGGTGATAGCGACACTGCGTGTGAAGTTGCACAGGAGTTTGGCATCGATATTTCCGGCGTTGTCCATGTCAATACCGGGATTGGGATTGAAGACACCCGTCGGTACGTCATGGATCGGTGCCTTGATTGGGGGCTTTCATTTCACGAACTCACATCACTGTCTGATGCTGACTCAAAACGCCGTGACGACGGTGTGTCTCACCGTGAACGGTTCACTGAAATCGATGATGGTGTCGGGAAGACGCTCGAAAAACACCCGTACGATGACTTGCAAACACGGTACTACGGTGTCCGTCGATCGAACGATGATTATGAAAAGCTCGTTCGGAAGATGGGATTTCCTGGCCCAGATCTTCACTGGGTGATGTATCTTGCTCTGAAACATAAGCCGATTACGAATTTCGTTACGAAATTCCACGATGACGACGATGAAATTGCGTTTATTTCCGGTGTTCGAAAGAAAGAAAGTGACCGCCGGGCAGAAAACATGTCCGAAGACGGGTTGTCTGAAAACTGGGGTGGCTGCACTGTTGTCTCTCCAATCGCTGACTGGAGTGACACAGATGTCTCCACATACCGTCGAGAACGAGACCTTCCTTCCAACCCAGTGAGTGACCTCATTGGTATGTCTGGGGAATGTCTCTGCGGTGCTTACGGTTCACGTGAAGAAATTGAGCAACTACTCAGATGGGGGTTCACTGATGTTGCACGACAGATTGAACAGCTCGAATGGGAGGTCTTCATCACAGGCGTTTCGAAAGGATACATTTCACCTGAATACGGGATTTGGGGGCACGGAAACACTGAACAGCCGTTAAATCTCGACGCTGATGACGACATGCAGATGATGCTGTGTGCTGATTGTGAAGAAAAATGTGATCCGGCAGTCATGGAAGAAACTGATGCAGTGACTGATGGTGAAGTAGCAATCCGGAACAAGGTACACTGTGAAGTATGGGACAGGTGGTTTTACTGCCCGGACTGTGATGTTGTGATTAATGACCCAATTGAACATCGTCGGGAAGTCCATTCAGTAACACCAGGAGCACCATATATTGACGCTATGCCGTGGGATGTCAGGGAGATTAATCTGGACAGTCTTGGCGACGATGCTGCCTATGAAAACATTACGGAACCTGTGTTGACTGATCAGGAATTAACGAAAGAAAAACGGATGGAAGATCCAATAAAACAATCTCTTCTGCCGCACGACCACTCCCACGAGTTCACCCCAACAAAAAATGACGGAGTTGAACAATGCAATGAATGCGGTGTCTCTCGGTTGCAACCAGACGCCTTACGTGACAAGATCACTGCGTCGGATAAAGGGGAAGAAGCAACAGATCTCATTACTGTTGAACCGGGTGTTCTCAGCACAATCATCCCACTAGATGCCATCGATGCAAGTGACGTTGTCTCTTCCAAAGATGAATTGGAGACGATCGTCACAACAGACGAGATTATCACGCTACTTGAAGAGCGAGTGGACTCCATGACGAGATATATCAACACCGACCCATCGTTTGAGAAATTCTTTGACGATGCAGGTCTCCGGCCATTACTTGATGAGTTTAATGCGATTGCAGAAGACGTTCTTGACCAGTCAGAATACACAACGATTTCATCAGAACTCAAAGAAATAGCTGCTGATGAAGACGTCGAAGAAATATCAACGTCACTCCAACCTGAAATCGATCCAGATCAGGTCGGACTCGACTCATATACATCTTCAGCAACCAAAGATTAACAAGCAAATCAATCCAAAAATCACCGCGACAATCCCTTAGTCGTTAAATAGTTGGGGGGTTTTGCCAGAGAGGTACTCTCTGGCAGGCTCATCAAGCTCGTTCCACAACGGAACTCTGGCCCGGACCCAACCATCTTCTGTGGTGAAGATCCCTTCACCGCGATCAAACGACGCGATTGATTGTTCTTCAATCGGATACCGTTCTTTTTCGATTACGTCCAAATCATCAACCCAGACTGACTTCCACTGGTCGCCATCTTGTGTCTCGATTTCAGCTTCTTTGACTTCATAGTCTTGGGTGCCAACCTGGTACTTCTCTTTCCCAATTTGACGCCGGACATACGTCCTGTCATGATCAGTCCGTAACAATATCTTCTGTGGGCAATTCTCAAGTAACACATGTGATCCCATCTCGCCATAGATTGACGCGATTTGTGATTTTGACTGGACGCCGATTATTGCTTTCGACTGTTGCGATCTACCAGTCGAAAGAAGTCGTTGGATTTGTTTGAGTTCTCCGACTTCATCAAATTCATCAAGAATGAAATAACACAGCCGGTCAGTGTCAATGAGCCCAAGTTTGATACTCCAGTCAATAAATAATCGATACATTGGAGCCATAACATCTTGTTTTGATCCGGACATGTCTAACACTAGTGTTCTTCCGTCCGGGTTTTCCATGTATTCACGGATAGAGAAAGTACCATTTCTTGCGAAATCACCATCAAAGACACGTGCAACTCGTTTCCGGAGTGTTTGATACATATTCGTTGCTGTTTCCGGGTTATTCGGATCTAGTTCTGACGCTGCCCCCCTCACGACCCGATTGTCAGATGTAAGCAATAATTTGCGGATTCGATCAGCTGGGACATCTTCCGGTCCATTGGGAACAATAAACTCAACTAAATCCTCATTTGTCGGTCTGTGGTATTCAGAACTATTGTCGATAAAATGCAGACACGCCATGAGTAAATCCTCTGCTCCTTCTCTGAAAAATCTAGATTCATCACCAGCCTCTTCTTCACTTATAGGCTGATTAAAAATCGCTTCGGAAAGAGTTCTGTAATCTCCAATCCCCTCCGCTTCTTGGAAAATATTCCAAAACCGAGTACTTTTATGATAATGTAATATGATAGCATCATCAGGATCGTAAATACCCTTCCTTGCATAATCTCCTTTGTAGTCAAAAATCACAACTGGCTCCTCATTATCGAACCGCATCTGCTTTACAAGAAATGTTATTGTACTTGTTTTTCCAGATCCGGGTTGACCAAGAACGATCGTTGATAGATTTTTTCGTAATCGTAAAACATCATCAGTAAGCCCCATTTCATCTGTTTCAACACGTTTGAATGGGAGTAAAAAACGATTAGATAAGTCAACTTCATTTACCGTAAACGGCAATGAAACCTTCTCACCTGACGACAGTCCTGAATCCATGTTTACTCATAACCAGTAATTCTTAAAATAGGTTAGCCACTCAAAATATTCCAAAATAAAAACAAATGAATCTGGTGTTTAAAAGGAAAATGATCAAATGTTGTTGTGACTGGCAACGGCCGGCGAAAACTACCGGCCGTTGCGGACACGAACAGCACAACCAGTATACTGCACCCTTCTCATACACGAAGTTACTGTGGGTGCAGTGACTCTCACTGCATGACACAGTATGACCGAAGAAGACAACGGAGACAAACCAATCACGGTTGAAGCGGAATACTCACACAAAGATGAATCACACTGCCAACAGTGGACTTTCGAAACACTATCACCCGGACAAGCACGCGATCGAGTCATCACGAAGTACGTTCCATTGGAAGCTACGTTATTCCGATACGCTGTATGGTACGGGCGACGTGATGACCGGCCAACAGACGACAATGAAAACGAGTTCATTAGTCTCGACAAGATAGAGGAAACAACAGACTGGTGAATGAACTACCTCGGGGTCAAGCCCCGAGGAACTCGGCCTTGCAATCTGTAGATTAAATCCCACTCGTTTTTTTCGGTGCTTTCCACTTCCAAAAGACAGGTGTGTGGAAGTGGCGTGCGGAAGTAACACCCTCATGTTCATATTAACCCAGTAAAAATCACTACAACAATGACAACACGAACACTCAACGTTACCCGTAGTACTTCGACAGCTCACCGCCTCCACCACTACGATGGTGTTTGCGGTAATCTCCACGGTCACAACATGAAGTGGGAAGTCACCCTTACAATTTCAATGGACGGCGTTGATGAAAGTAATATGCCGGTTGACTACAAAACAGTGTCAGACGTTATCGATAGCGTTGACCATGCGATCCTTCTTAATCATGATGACCCACTTCTCCAAGAATTAGATATTTTCCAAGGGCAAACAGAGAAAATGGCAAAACCGCAGTTCATCAATGATGATCCAGTACTCGGAAAGGCATGGGTATTCCCGGATGGCGATCCAACATGCGAATCGGTTGTGAAGTGGATGGCAGAACGAATCTACCAAGTCCACGAAAATATTGAATACGTCGATGTTTCCGTTGCAGAAACAGACAAATACAAAACCAGTTGGTCACATACGGGGTAGACTATAGATTTTTGAAAACAACACCACACCAATCAGTTTCACTCAATTATGGGAAACCGTGTTGCATTCAGTATCATGTTCACAACTCTGATTATGGTCTGGGCGGGGATTATCTTCGCTGCTGTCAGCGCAATCTGGATCGGCGCAAACCCAATCGGATACCTGGTGAGTGCTGCTGCTGCAGTAAGTATTTTCACCGGGCTTCGATACGCATACATCAATAAGCAACTCATTCGGAATCAAACATCAGTATAACACCGGTCGGGAATTGCACGGGTTCGCGTCATAAGGAAAAAGTGAGGCCGCGAACCGTGCAGGAACAAAGCAGACGTACACAAGGTAAATTATGAGCTCTTCACAGCATACGAAACAAGGAGAATCAACCACACAACGTTCACTGGACACTTTTTCAGACTGTATTGTTATTGAGAAGAATGAAAACGGTGGATGGAAAACCGTTGTTGATGACGTCCCAACATCAGACGCAGATAACAACATCTCAGTTGAAGAAGTAACATCTCCACCGCGTTCCGGAGACGTTAAATACCCGATTGAACGTGATCACTGCACGATTGCGAGATATCGGAAGCGGAAATCATACACAAGTCCGTCGTACAATGCCCGATATTCGTACAAAGCATTCGATATTGACATAGATCGACATGCTGAATCGGATGAAGCGGAACGGCTTGAAGAGGTTGTTGATCAAGTCGGGAAACTTCAAAGTCTCTCTGAAGAAATCAATAAATTCGACACGTACGATGATGTTGTTGAGAATTCAGCATTGATCAGAGAGTATGAAGCAACGCGCCGAACAGTGAAGCGTATGTGGGAGAAAAATAGTGTTAGTGGATCCGTTATTGCGTCCACTGCACGTGATTTCGAAGTTGACCAAATGAGCCCGATGGGAGGGTTCTTCCGTATTCCAGGGCCACATAACGAACATGTACAACAACTCCTCAGTGATGAACTCAAAAAACAAGGATTTGGAGGGTATTCCACTCCTTGGGGAGGGTTCATTGTTCAACCAGAAAACTTCAGTGAAGTATACGAGATCGTGAAACCGGTCTATCAAACACCAGATACTGAACCAATTCTACAAAGAATATAGGAAGAGGACTTCGTTGACCGGAGGTACTTCATACGACAGCAGTTTGACTCGTGTTTCGAAATCGGTGAAACGTATTCAAAGGGATTAGTTACCGTCAAAACAAAGAGAGATTAATAGAGGTTCAATCATGAGCGAATATCCAGAACGAGAGCAACATCTCAAACACGTTAGTGGAAAAGATAGTAAGCAAGATGCAGTTCTTTCAAATATTCCGGAAGGGATGACAGAGCGAGAAGCTCGTGCTCGGGGGATGATCTAAATGGCAAGAAAGTACGATCGAGCGGTTGTGCAACTTCAGGATGGCCGAGAGCTCTACCTGAAGAATGTCTCCTGGGGAACATCCTTAGAGGGAACTGTCGTTGATACAAACTATGAAGTTGTTATCAAAGCATCCAACGTCGGTGTTCTGATCCCGAACGTCAGCCTACAAGAATTCAACCGATACATCGATGGTGACCTAGAGCTACTAGAGGCTGGGAGATGGGACGATACTGAGTGAATTCCCTTTGACCTCTTCCCACGACTGAAAATCGTGGGCATTCGCCTTGGGGCACTGTAAGTTGACTGCTCCTCACACCAGACGAACGAAATTGCTGCATGTCCGCTTGTTGAAGCGGACATACCAGTAATGTACAACAGAGTGTTCGTCGCAAGAATCAGGGTGCACTATGGTAGTTACATATGCACCCGTTCGTGACGATGCAGAAGCATATTGGGTTGTGAGACATGCAGATGATGTCGCCTTCAATTTAGTCGATGACAAAGAAACAGCGTTTGAACGCGCTGAGTACTACGAAACCGACTTCGGAGAAACATTCAGAGTTACTCACGAGCTACGGTCAAAGATTCCATACAAACGTCTTCCGCCTGCTTGGGAAGATGACTGGTACGATCGTGTCCCGAATACACTCACAATTACAGAAGTTCCTGAATCGATCGTTTCAACGTGGGAGTCGATCCCCGGTAATATCAAATTGAAAAAGCAGTAGTCACACGAGAATTCCAAAATATGAGTATTATTTTTTGAATACATCGGATTGATCGCCAGTATCACTGGGTTGAGT
>LKMJ01000086.1_pt1 | contig 56216 bp, 51 predicted proteins | sample 643391 | NCBI WGS metagenome assembly LKMJ01 (sample SAMN04112250, study PRJNA286221) | soda lake metagenome | biome: soda lake; feature: Kulunda Steppe; material: water; isolation source: sample PL-Br10 brine of Picturesque Lake | place: Russia: Kulunda steppe | collected 2010-07 | reverse complement strand
GCGGCGGGGGTGCTTGTGCCATTTGCGGCTGCCAGCCACGGCGAACTGCCTGAATCAGGCGGTGCCAGTTTCGAGGCCTGCAGCATGGTTGCCAGCCAGTATCTGACGACCGTTGAGCTGATAGAAAGCGGCCTTGAGGCGGAGATTCTCAAGGAGACGCTGCCCGGCCTTACCGACACAGGCGCGGAACGCATTGATGCCCTCTATGAGCAGGTGCAGCAACACGGCACGACCGAGACCTACTCCAACATCAAGTCCCAGTATGCCAGCTGTGCCCAGTCCGTCTTCGATGAACAGGGTGAACCGGATGCACAGACCCGCGAACACCACTTCTACGTCTGCGCAGGGGAAAACAAGACACGCTATGAGATCCTCCTGGCGGCCTGGATGGGTGGTGAGCTTGAATCAGTACAGGAACAGCTTCAGCCGCCACACCAGGAAGTCGCGGAAGTGATCTACAGGATGCATGAAGAGCATGGTCTGGATGCGGTTTTCAGTGAGCTGACCCAGGATCTCAAGCAGTGCATCCAGCAGGCGCCTGCCGGTTAGGCATGATTTTCAGCATTAAACCGTTGACAGAGGACCAATGCACGCCTAAGATGCGCGCCCTGTAGATGATCTCCATCTATGCAGCGTCCCGTTCGTCTAGTGGTTAGGACTCCGCCCTTTCACGGCGGCAACAGGGGTTCGAATCCCCTACGGGACGCCATTTTTTCTCCTCCCCCTTCAGCTACACCAAAGCGTTGCAATCCGGGACAGAGTCCGGCTTCACTGCTATAGTCCTTGTCTACCAACTCAATACTCCAGACTAACTCAAGGATGCCTCTTCACGTGTTCTCAAGGCTTGGCAGGCTCAGAGTCAAAGCGCCGCTGTCCTTCCGCCTGCTGGTCTACATTCTGCTGGCCAGTTCAGTATTTACCATTGCTGCCGCCGCAATCCAGGTCTATACCGACTATCGTCAGGACGTGGATCTGGTTGAAAACCGCCTCGAAGTCATTGAACGTGGACACATGAGCAGCCTGGCCAGCAGCGTCTGGGCTCTGGATGAGAACCTGCTGGACGTGCAGCTGGACGGCATCCTGAGCCTGCCCGACATCAGACTGGTTCAGCTGGATATGGACTCCGGGGATACCATCGTGAAAGGGTCCCTTTCCGACGACACCAGCACCATGACCCGCGAATTTGAACTGACCCGGGAGGGTGATCAGGCCAGATCCCTGGGCACGGTCACCATCATTGCCACCAAGGCCGGCGTTTACGAGAATCTCAGACGCAAGATCTCCATCATTGTCACGACCCAGGCTTTTCGCACCTTTTTCATTTCACTGCTGATCGTTTGGATCTTTCAGCGCGTCATTGCCCGTCACCTGGCCACGATGGCTGAATACGCCCGTAATTTCAGTCTTCGCAACCTGTCCACGCCGCTCGTTCTCGACAGGGGACGAAGCACCGCGACGGATAATGATGAACTCGGGCAGGTCACAGAAGCCATCAACTCGATGCGCGCACGCCTGAAGGATGATCTTGAACGCCAGGCTGAGGATGAGCAGGAAATCCAGAAGCTGTCCCTGGCCCTGGAGCAGAGTCCTTCTTCGGTATTGATCTGCGATGGTCGCTGGCGCATCGAGTATGCCAACACCAAGTTCCTTCAGCTTACCGGACACAGTCGCGATGATCTTATCGGTAGCCACCCAGCCACGCTCCCCCACCACCAGGACTCCGGTGAGGACCGGCGCCAGCTCTGGGAGGAAGTCCGCCTTCAGGTTCAGCGGGTGGGCGTCTGGCAGGGCGAGATGCACAGCACACGGGAGAACGGCGAGCGTTTCTGGGAACAGGTGATTGTCACCCCGATCAGGGACGCCAATGGGGAGCCGACCCACTACCTCATCCTGGGTGAGGACATCAGCATCCGCAAACGCTATGAACAGCAGCTGCTTCGCCAGGCCAACTACGACATTCTGACGGGGCTTCCCAACCGGATGCTGGCACTGGACCGGCTCAAGCTGGCACTGGCCCAGGCCAAGCGCGAAAATACCATGGTCGGTGTGATGTTCCTTGATCTGGACAACTTTAAACACGTCAATGACACCATGGGCCATGACGCCGGCGACAATATGCTGATTGAGGCGGCCCGCCGTATCTCGTCGTGCCTGCGCGGGACCAGCACCGTAGCGCGCCTGGGCGGTGATGAATTCCTGATCATACTGCCCTCGCTCTCCTCCACCGAGGCAACGGAACAGGTGGCTGAGCGCATACTGCACACCTTTACTCCGCCGTTCCAGATCCAGGAGCGCGAAGTCTTCGTCAGCACCAGCATTGGCATCGCCATCTACCCCACGGATTCGGACAGCAGCGGATCACTGCTACAGAACGCCGATGCCGCCATGTATGAGGCCAAAAACAGCGGCAAGGGCGCCCATCAGCGCTACTCACCGGAAATGAAAGAGGGATCCCGGGAACGCCTGCAGACAGAAAGCCTGCTGCGCCGGGCCCTGGAGATGGAAGAGTTCGAGCTGCACTACCAACCCATCAACCGCCTGTCAGATAATGACGTCGTTGGTGCGGAGGCTCTGCTACGCTGGCACAACCCCACTCTGGGCACGATGCCGCCAGACAGCTTCATCCCGCTGGCCGAGGAGACCGGCATGATCATCTCCATAGGCCGCTGGGTGATCCATGAAGCCTGTGCGGCCATTGCCCGGTGGCGAGCGGAAACCGACCAGATCATGACCATCGCAGTGAACGTATCGCCCCGTCAGTTCCGGGACCCACACTTTGTCGATATTGTGCGTACGGCGCTCGAAGAGAACAATCTGCCCGGCCGGTTCCTTGAACTGGAAATTACCGAACGGCTGATTCTTGACAGCACACTGGAAACCCATTCGATACTCCATCAGCTGGATGAAATCGGCGTTCGCCTCTCCGTGGACGATTTCGGTACCGGCTACTCCGCCCTTGGGTACCTCAAGAGCTATCCCTTTGACACACTCAAGATCGACAAGTCCTTTGTTCAGGACGTAGACCGCAAGGCCGACGATGCCGCGCTGGTTGATGCCATCATCAATATGGCCCACAGCCTCCACCTGCATGTGATCGCCGAAGGCGTTGAAGATGCTCAACAGCTTGGCTTTCTGTACCATCACGGGTGTGATTATGCTCAGGGTTTCTACTTCGAGCGCCCATTGCCGGAGCACAAGTTTCTGGCCTGGTTGCGCGATCACTGAACCAGCAGAATGCGGAGACTGATGGACTCAACACTGATTGTCGTCAATTGCGGCAGCTCATCGCTGAAACTGGCTCTGTACTCAATGCCTGGCTACTGGCTGCAGGCCTCAGCCATTGCCGAGCGTCTGCATACCGAACAGGCACAGCTGAAGCTGGATACCGGGCGCCGTCCGTTGCCGGAAGCCGCCAACCACCAGACCGCCATTGCTGCCGCGCTGGAGGCATTCCAAGACCAGGAGGCCCTGAAACAGGCGCCGGCGGGAATAGGCCACCGGGTGGTCCATGGAGGTGAGGCCTTTACCGGCTCGGTCCTCATCGACGACGCCGTCATGGCGTCCATCAACGAATGCGCGGCACTGGCCCCGCTGCATAACCCGGCCAACCTGGAAGGCATCCAGGCCATGCGCGAGCTCTACCCTGAGGTGCCTCAGGTGGCGGTATTCGACACCGCTTTCCATCAGAGCCTGCCGCCTTACGCCTTCCTGTATGGCCTGCCCTACGAGCTCTACCAGCAGCAGGGCGTGCGCCGCTATGGCTTTCACGGCACCAGCCACCGCTATATGCTCCAGCGCACGGCGCAACTGCTGGACAAACCCGAATCCGATACCCACCTCATTTCCGCGCATCTGGGCAATGGTTGCAGTATCACCGCCATCCGCCACGGCCAGAGTGTGGATACCAGCATGGGCCTGACCCCGCTGGAGGGCCTGCTTATGGGCACCCGCAGTGGCGACATTGACCCTGGTCTGTTCGACTTCTTCCTGAACAAAGGCTATGCCCCGGAGACCATCAACCGCATGCTCAACCGCGAAAGCGGCCTGCTGGGCGTTTCCGGGCTCAGCAACGACATGCGCACGCTGCTGAAGGAAGAAGAATCCGGCCATGAGCGGGCAGGCCTGGCGGTGGATCTTTTCTGCTTCCGGCTGGCCCGCTATATTGGCGCCATGATGGCCTCCCTGCAGCAACTGGATGCGCTTGTATTCACCGGGGGCATTGGCGAGAACAGCGCCGCCGTGCGCGCCCGAACCCTTGCCCACCTGAGCATGCTTGGGTTCCGGATTGACGACAGTGCCAATCAGAGCCACGGCCGTGATCACGATGGCGCTATCCAGGCCGACGGCAGCCACCGAATACTGGTGATCCCCACGGATGAGGAAGGCGTCATCGCCAGTGACACCCAGGCTCTGATCAGCGCCTGACCCGACGTACGACACCCAGCACGAGGACAGGCAACGCTATGGCCCAGAATCTCTTCATCGCCCCAACGGACCTGCGCTCCGGACTCACCTCCATCTGTATGGGGCTGGTGCGGGCGCTGGATCATATCGGGGTCCGTGTGGGCTTTTTCAAACCCATCGCCCAATCGTCCCACGGAGACGACCTGGACCAGTCCGTACACTTCATACGTGCACGCACCAACCTCAACCCACCGGACCCGATTCCCCTGCAGCAGGCCCAGAGCCTGGTGAACCAGGGAGAGTCCGACCAGCTCATGGAAGACATTGTTGAGCGTTATCACGAGGCAGCCCGGGACCTCGATGTCGTCATAATCGAGGGGCTGGTGCCGGATCGCAGCGAAACCTATATCCAGCGACTGAACGTGGAGCTGGCCCGCAACCTGGACGCCCAGGTGATTCTGGTCAGCGCACCGGGAGAGCGCTCACCCGCAGAGATGGATGACATCCTTGAGTTTTCCGCCCGGTTGTTTTCCGAGTCCAAGACCCACGAACAGGTCATCGGCGCCATTCTCAACCGCACGGGCGAACCCTCTGCCCAGGATATTCACCTGTCTCCAACGGACCCTGAGCCCGTACCACCGCTTGACTGGTCCACCGAATGCCGCATTTTCCGAGAGGGGCGCCTGAAGCTGATCGGCAGCATTCCGTGGAACCCCAACCTGCTGGCACCACGAACCAATGACGTAGCTCGTCAACTCGACGCCCGAATCATCAGCGAAGGGGCTCTGGAAGAGCGGCGCGTTCAGCGGATCAGCGTCTGCGCCCGCACCATCCCCAACATGCTGGGGAGCCTGCGCCCCGGAACTCTGGTGGTGACCCCGGGCGACCGCGAAGACATCATCATGGCCGTGGGGCTGGCCGCCATGAGCGGCATCCCTCTGGCCGGGTTGGTGCTCACCGGTGGCCTGTTACCCGACCGGCGCACTGTCCATTTCTCCCGCCATGCACTGGAGATGGGCCTGCCTGTGATGAGCAGCCGCATGGACACCTACCACACGGCCAACTGTCTGGCGCAGATGGACATTGGTGTGCCCGCTGATGACACAGCACGGGTGGAACAGGTGATGGAGGCCACGGCCGAACCCATTGACGCCGAGTGGCTGCGGCACCAGCTCAGCCTGGATCGCGAACCTCGCCTGTCACCCCCGGCATTCCGCTATCTGTTGACGCAGCGCGCCCGTGAGGCGAGAAAACGCATTGTCCTGCCGGAAGGCGAAGAGCCGCGCACCATTGCGGCCGCAGCCCAATGCCAGAAAAAAGGCATTGCCCGCTGTGTGCTGATCGGCAGCCCGAAAGAGATTGAATCCGTGGCCGAATCCCAGGGTGTGACCCTGCCGGAGTCCATCGAGATCATCGATCCGGAACGCATCCGGAGCGACTACATCGAGGCCATGGTGGAGCAGCGCAAGAGCAAGGGCATGACGCCGGACATGGCAGAAGCCATGCTGGAGGACAACGTGGTCCTTGCCACCCTTATGGTGGCCCTGGATGAGATGGACGGGCTGGTTTCCGGGGCGATCCACACCACGGCCAATACCATCCGCCCTGCCCTGCAGCTGATCAAGACGCACGAACAGGCCCGTATCGTCTCATCCATATTCTTCATGTGTCTGCCGGATCAGGTTCGGATCTATGGCGACTGCGCAGTCAACCCAGATCCCAATGCCGAGCAGCTGGCTGATATTGCCATCCAGAGTGCGGATTCCGCCGAGACCTTCGGTATACCCGCCCGGGTCGCCATGATCAGCTACAGCACCGGAAGCTCCGGCAGTGGTGATGATGTGGAGAAAGTGCGCGAGGCCACCCGTATCGCGCGGGAACGGCGTCCGGAGCTGGTGATTGACGGGCCTCTGCAATACGACGCCGCCGCCATAGAGAGCGTCGCCCGCAGCAAGGCACCGGACAGCCCCGTGGCTGGCAAGGCAACGGTGTTTGTCTTTCCGGATCTGAACACCGGCAACACCACCTACAAGGCAGTACAGCGCAGTGCGAACGTGGTCAGCATCGGCCCCATGCTGCAGGGACTGCGCAAACCGGTGAATGACCTGTCGCGGGGCGCATTAGTGGAGGACATCATCTTTACCATTGCTCTGACGGCCATCCAGGCCAAGCAGGTGGAGGACCAGAATCTGGCCTGACGCTGGCGGACTGGGCCTCAGGCCCTGCGTTTTTTGCGGGCCTTCTTTTCCGACTTCTTCACATGACGCACCAGCCGGGCACGTTTTTTCTTCTGGCGGTCCGTCAGGGCGTTGCGCTTTCCTTTGTAGGGATTGTCGCCCGATTTGAACTCAAAGCGGATAGGGGTACCGACTACTCCCAGCACCTTGCGATAGGTGTTCTCCAGATAGCGCCGATAGTCCTTAGGCAGCGCCTCCACCTGATTGCCATGGACAATGACTCGCGGCGGCAGGGAGCCGCCCTGGTGGGCATAGCGCAGCTTGATGCGATGCCCGTGGACCATGGGTGGCGGGTGCTGGGCCACCGCGTCCTGCAGGATGGTGGTCAGTTGATTGGTGGACCAGCGGGCTGTGGCGGACTCGAAACAGTCACCCACAGCGTCGTACAGATCCCCGACACCGGTCCCGTGCAGGGCGGAAATGAAATGCTTCTCGGCGTAATCGAGAAAGCTCAGACGCCAGCGCAGATGCTCCCTGACCGCTTTACGGTCATCGGGGTCCATGCCATCCCACTTGTTCACGGCCACAACCAGGCCCCGCCCTGCCTCCAGAGCAAAGCCAATGAGATGCAGATCCTGATCCACCAGCCCTTCCCGCGCATCGATCACCATGATCACCACATGGGACTCTTCAATGGCCTGGAGCGTCTTGATCACGGAGAACTTTTCGACGGTCTCTTTGACCTGGCTGCGCCTGCGGACACCGGCCGTATCAATCAGGGTATAGGGCTGGCCGTGGCGCTCAAAGGGGATGCGGATGCTGTCGCGGGTGGTTCCCGGCTCATCGTAGACAACAACGCGCTCCTCGCCGAGCATCCGGTTCACAAGCGTGGATTTACCCACGTTGGGCCGACCGATGAGCCCGATACGGATACTCTCGTCATCGTCCTGCTCTGTCGGCTCCTGGGAGGCGTCATGATCCCCCAGCAGACTGTCCAGCATCGCGCGCACGCCACGGTTATGGGCCGCTGAGATGCGATAGAGCTCGGGAAATCCCAGGCCGTGGAATTCCGCCGCCGCCTGATGCTCGTCCTGGCCATCAGTCTTGTTCACGACCAGATAGGCGCTTTTGCCAGTGCGGCGCAGCTGCTCCACAATCTGTTCGTCGGTGGGGGTGAGACCATCGCGACCGTCCACCATGAACAGCACAACATCGGCCTCTTCGATCGCCGCCCGGGACTGATCCGCCATGATCCGGTCAACGCCTTCCTCATCGCCGGCCAGTCCGCCGGTGTCAATGGCGATAAAGCGCCGTCCGCGGTGCCGTCCTTCCCCGTATTTGCGATCCCTGGTCAGTCCCGGATAGTCCGCCACCAGCGCATCCCGGGTTCGGGTCATCTGGTTGAACAGAGTGGATTTGCCCACATTGGGCCGCCCGATCAGGGCAATTACTGGGATCATGTTACGGACTCAGGACGACGGGTGCCCGCTGCGGGCACCCGGGGTTTCAGGGGTTCACTATGCGGTAGGAGGCGAGCTGGCCACCGTTACCAAAGACAATGACACGATCCCGGTAGCGGATCATGTCCGAGCGAAGGCCTTTCTCATCAACCTGAACATGGGAGGCAATGCGCCCATCTTCCTGGTTGATGGCATACAGGTGGCCCTCAAAGTCACCCACAAGGAAGTGGTCATCCAGAGCGACCGGTGAGGTCAGCTGCCGCCACTGCAGCCCATCCTCACGCCACAACTCGGACCGTGAGCGCAGGTTGTAGCCGGAGAGCTGGCCCTCCGCGCCAACCACCATCAGGTTGTCGCCATCCACACCGGGCGAGCGCAGACTGGAGACCGGACGGCTCCAGATTTCCTCACCACCCTGCAGATCCAAAGCGGCCACCTTGCCCTGATAACCAGCGACGAAGACATTGCCGTTCTCAATGATGGGGCTGCCATCAACATCCACCAACCGTTCAAGCTCAGTGCGTCCAGAGGGCGTACTCACATCGTGCGTCCACTGCATGCGCCCTGTGCGCGCCTCAAGTGCCACAACCTGACCATTATCAAAACCGGTAACGACCCAGTCGTCGTCCACCCAGGGCGTGGCATTACCCCGGTAGCTGAGCACCGGCATGTTGGTGTCGTACTGCCAGCTTCGGTCTCCTGAGTCCCGGTCAAACGCCAGAACCTGACCATCAATGGTCTGGACCATCACCTGGGTACTGTTACTCTGGGGCGGAACCAGGGACTCGTTCGGCAACAGGGCACGCCATTCTTCCTCTCCTTCATGGGAGAGCGCCACCAGTTCACCGCTACGGGTAACGACATAGACGTGGTCCTCATCCGCACCAACCCCACCGAGCAGCACCTCGTCCAGATCACGCCACCAGTCGCGACGTCCGTTGCGGGCGTTGTAGGCGGTCAGGTAGCCATCAGCCGTTGCAGCAAACACCGTATCATTGACCACAACGGGTTCCAGGAACAGAAACTGTCCGTCGTGGCCCCGTGCAACCCGCTGACTCCAGATCTTGCGGACTTCCACGTCACCCGTGGCTTCTGGCACCGGTCCAGCCTGTTCGCGGGTCTCTCCCGTGCCACCGCAACCGCTGAGTCCCGCGACCAACAGTGCGCCCAGTGCCAGCATCGGCCACTGGATCAAGCCCAGCCGTGCGTGCATTAACCCTCCTCCGATGTGGCCAGATCTGCCAGTTTGAGTTCCAGAAGCCGGTCACTGACGCCCTCGTCCAGGGCATCGCGCGCCTGTTCGTAGGCATCACGGGCCTCGGACTCATTGCCCATGGCAATATGAATATCCCCTTCAAGCTCGCGATACATGGGCTGGAACCGCCCTGCATCACTCAGTTCTTCAAGCGTCTCCAAAGCGGCCTCATTGTCACCGGCGGCGTGCAGGGCCCGGGCCAGACGGAGCCGGATGACTCTTGGCAACGGCTCATCCCCGGCCTGCTCCAGCGCCCAGCGCAGTTGATCCGCTGCCTGTTCCGGTGAGCCTTCCTCCATATAGATATTGGCAGCCACCATGGCCGCAAAAACGGAATAGACGCTGCCGGAGTAATTCTCTTGCAGCTCGTCCAGAGTGTATTCCATGGTCGAGAGGCGTTCATCCGGGTCCGGGTTGGACAGCGCATCGATAATGGTGTCAAACCCCTGGCGCGCCGCTGCCCGATCCGCCGCCTGCTGGTTTTGCCAATACTGCCAGCCAGCGACTATCAGAAGCGCAATAGCAAGACCGGTAACCAGGCTCTGCCAGTTGTTTTTCCACCAGCGTTTAAGCGCCTCGACCTGTTCGTCATCTTGTGCCACGTTCGTGCTCCTTTATTATCTCTCGTGCTTCAGGCGTCCAGGCGTGACCGGCAGGCCTGAGTCAGTTCGTCCCGGGTGACGCGGATCTGTTCGGAAGTGCTCAGGTCCTTGAGGCTCGGGCTGTCCTGCACCACTTCGTCATCACCAATGATGATGGCCAGGCGCGCGCCGGAGCGATCCGCCTTCTTCATCTGGCTCTTGAATCCGCCGCCTCCACAATGGGCGACCACCACGGCAGACGGCATGCTATCACGGAGTGACTCCGCCGTGGCGAAGGCGTAACTGCGCGCCTGCTCACCCATGGCGAGTACATAGATATCCGCATTACGATTAACAGACTCCGGGATCAGCTCCAGCGTCTCCAGCAGCAGGACCAGCCGCTCCAGCCCCATGGCGAAACCCACGGCCGGCGTGGATTTGCCACCCAGCTGTTCGACCAGTCCGTCATAACGCCCTCCGGCGCAGACGGTACCCTGGGCACCCAGTGCATCAGTGACCCACTCGAACACGGTTTTGCCGTAGTAATCCAGGCCACGCACCAGCCGGGTGTTCACGCGATATGGCAGGCCCGCGTCATCGAGAAGCTGCCTGAGTGTCTCGAAATGGACCCGGCTGTCTTCACTGATGTGTTCCCAGAGGGAGGGGGCATCCTCCAGCACCGCCTGGGTTTCCGGGTTCTTGCTGTCAAGGATGCGCAGCGGGTTAGTCTCAAGACGGCGCAGACTGTCCTCATCCAGACGATCCCGATGCTGGGACAGGTAGGCCACCAACGCCTCGCGGTAGCGGCGCCGATCCTCTGCGCTGCCCAGGGAGTTGAGCTCCAGTGCAACCTCGTCACGCAGCCCCAGAGCTCGCCAGATACGGGCGGTCATCAGCAGCAGCTCGGCATCAATGTCCGGGCCTTCCATGCCGAAGCACTCCACTCCGATCTGGTGGAACTGGCGGTACCGGCCTTTCTGGGGGCGTTCATGGCGGAACATGGGGCCCATGTACCAAAGCCGTTGAACCTGGTTGAACAGCAGCCCATGCTGTTCACCGGCACGCACACAGCCCGCCGTCCCCTCCGGGCGCAGTGTCAGGCTGTCGCCGTTGCGGTCCTCAAAGGTGTACATCTCTTTTTCGACGATGTCCGTGACCTCACCGATGGAGCGCTTGAACAGCTCCGTCTGCTCAACCACGGGCATGCGGATCTCATCATACCCATACTGGGCCAGAACGCGGCTCATGGTCTGTTCCAGATACTGCCAGACCACGCTCTGTTGCGGCAGTATGTCGTTCATGCCGCGGATTGCCTGAATTTTTGCCAAGGTACTCCCCTGTCTTCGTCAGCCTTTGGCGATGATGGATTCGTCTTCCGCCTGCTTGCGGGCAACCCGCTCGCGGATTTCACGCTCGAGATCATCCACCAGAGTGGCTTTCTCGATCTTCTGGTACTTCTCACCGTCGCGGTACATCAGATGCTGCGGCGTGCCGCCGGTAATACCAATATCCGCTTCCTTCGCCTCGCCCGGACCATTAACAATGCAGCCAATCACGGCCACGTCCATGGGCGTATTGACGTCCTCAAGGCGGGCCTCCAGCTCGTTCATGGTCCCGATGACATCAAAGTTCTGCCGCGAGCAGCTGGGACACGCTATGAAATTAATGCCCCGAGTACGCAGGTGCAGACTCTTGAGGATGTCGAAACCAACCTTGATTTCCTCGACCGGTTCCGCCGCCAGAGAAACCCGTATGGTATCGCCGATACCTTCGGCCAGCAGCATGCCAAGCCCCACTGCGGATTTGACGGCGCCCGAACGGAAACCGCCAGCTTCCGTAATACCCAAGTGCAGTGGCTGCTCAATCTTATCCGCAATCAGGCGGTAGGAATCGACCGCCATATAGACGTCCGACGCCTTGAGGCTGACCTTGAAATCCTTGAAGTCGTACCGGTCGAGGATCTCAATGTGACGCATGGCCGACTCCACCAGCGCCTCCGGGGTCGGCTCGCCGTATTTGCGCTGCAGGTCTTTTTCCAAAGAGCCGGCATTGACGCCAATGCGGATGGGAATGCCATGGTCCTTGGCCGCATTGATGACCGCCCTGACCCGGTCTTCCCGACCGATATTGCCAGGGTTGATGCGCAGACAGTCCACACCCAGCTCCGCCACGCGCAACGCAATCCGATAATCAAAGTGAATGTCGGCCACCAGAGGCGCATTCACGGCCGCACGGATCTTTGCAAAGGCCTCTGCCGAGTCCATATCCGGCACCGACACGCGCACAATGTCCGCTCCCGCTTCCTCCAGACCACGGATCTGGGCTACGGTGGCGTCCACATCGCAGGTGTCAGTGTTGGTCATACTCTGTACCGCAATAGGCGCATCACCGCCTACGGGTACGGAACCAACGTGTATTTTTCGGGTTTGACGGCGTTTGATCGGGGTCTGCTGATATTGCATGACGCTTACCTTGATGGAAAAAGTGGCCGCTCAGGTTCCCCTGTCAGGTCTCTGTGGACGACAAAACGAACTGCGAACGCCCGGCTACTGCGGGATAATCATCCAGGTCGACAGGTTCTCCCATGAAACTGATCTCTGAAACCGAATCGACATTACCCACAAGCACCTCAAGGGGGCCGGGACCGCTGTAGTCGATGGTATCCCCATCCTGGGCCAGAGTTACAATCACCTGCTCTCCTTCACCATTAACGACCTCCACCCAGCACTCACCACTGAAACTCATGGTCAGGAGGACGTCATCTTCGCTGGCTGCTGCCTCAGATTCCAGGTCGGTCACCGCCTCAACCTCTGTCTCTGGAGCTTCCTCCGCGGATTCAACCTGTGCGATGGGGCCATCAGAAAGGCCAGACGCCTCATCCGTGCTGGCCTCCTCATCAGGGGCGGCTGCCGCATCATCAGCGGTTTCTTCCGCTGCGGCATCCTCCTCCGCAGTAGCATCGTCATCGGTGGCCAAATCATCTGCCACGATGTCCGACTCAGCGTCAGCATCGTCGTCACCGACGCCTTCCTCAATCACTTCACCGGCCTCGCCCAGAAGATCCCCGGTCTGCTCGGCCACGAAGGGGCCGTAGGCGTAGAGCAGCCAACCACCAAGCACCAGCAGCACCCCTGCAATCACCATGACCCCCACGCGCCGCCTGTACTCCTTACGCTGACGGATTTCTTCCGTGGGACTGACATCGAGATGCGCTTCCTGCTCTCGCCGTAAAGGCTGCAGTTCCTGATCAAGCTGAGCCAGAATCTCTTCGGGCGGCAATTCCACCAGGCGGGAGTAGGTCCGCACATAGCCTTTGAGAAAAAGCTCTCCTGGCGCCTCGCTGTAATCCGAATCTTCGATGGCGGCGATCAGTGTCGGCCGCAGGTGCAACTGATCCGCCACCGTCTGGCGGTCCATGCCCAGCGCCTGACGCGCTTCGCGCAGCCGGGTTCCTACCGGGGGTTGTCCGTCCTGACCGTCAACACCCTCCTGCTGTTGGTGTTGCTGCTCTTCTTCACTCATCAGCGCTCATGGCCCTATATCGTCGGTGTTGCTCCGAGTCAGGGAAGCGTTGGCGCAGCTGCAATGCCAGGCTCGCTTCCTGATCGGCGTCTCCGTCGTGCCGTGCCAGCTTAATGCCTGCCAGCAGTGTTCGGGGGCTGTGCGTTACGTCGTCGGCAGAGTTCACGGCATGGGAAAAACGCTCAAAAAGCGGCCTTGCCTCGTCATAACGATCCAGCTCAACCAGCGATTCCAGAGCTCCCTCCAGCGCCCGACGGTTGTTGCGCTCCAACCTCATGGCCCGTTGATAGGACTCTGCCGCCTCCTCATGCTCATCGACCGCAGTAGCCGCACGCCCCCTGTTCACAAAAACGCCGGCGCGGTTGTCATATTCCGTATCCTCTGAGGCGGTCCGGAACTGCTCCAGCGACTCCTCATAGCGGCCCTGATTGTACAGAAAGACACCGTAGTAGGAGCGGCCGCGGGTGAACTCCGAGTCCATTCTCAGCGCTTCCTCGAACCGCTCCTCAGCCAGCTCATACTCACCTTCGGCCTGATTGAGAAGCCCCATCGCGCCCTTGGCGGGGGCGCTGTCGCTGTTGATATCGAGCGCCCGATTCAGATGGCGGCGAGCGCGATCAAAGCGCTCTTCCTGAATGTAGGCAAGCCCGAGGCGCACATAGGCCTCCTCGGCCTTCTCCTCATCCTGAGCCACCTGGAACGTGCTTTCCGTGGTACTGACGCAACCTCCAAGGAAGCCAAGCATCAACACAATGGCACCGCAAACTGTCAGCCCTGTTCTCATCGTTATTCAGGCCTCTGTTGTCCTGAGGTGATCAGCTCACGTGCTGATGCACCGGAATATAACGCTGGCTGCGGCGGGTCCGATCCTCGAACTGCCCAACCAACTGCCCACAGGCGGCGTCTATATCATCACCGCGTGTGGTTCGTACTGTGGCAATATAGCCTGCGTTATTCAGTATGTCCTGAAAACGCTTGGTGGCATTACCGCTGGGGCGACGAAAGTCACTTTCCGGGAACGGATTGAAGGGAATCAGATTGATCTTGCAGGGCACGTCATGGAGCAGCTCTGCCAGCTGCCGGGCGTGCTCGGGCTGATCATTCACCCCTTCAATCAGCGTGTATTCAATGGTCGCGCGACGCCGGTCCGAAAGTCCGGACAGATACTTGCGCGTGGCATTAAGCAGCCGCTCAATCGGATACTTGCGATTCAACGGAACAAGTTCGTTACGCAGTTCATCGTTGGGCGCATGCAGCGATATGGCGAGGGACACGTCCGAAACCTCACCCAGCTTCTCCAGCGCCGGAATCACACCCGAAGTGCTTACCGTCACGCGCCGCTTGGAAATACCATAGGCCCAATCATCCATCATGAGGTCCATGGCATCCACTACATTGTCAAAGTTTAATAGCGGCTCGCCCATACCCATCATGACCACGTTGGTGATGGGGCGCTCCTTTGTCCGGTCATAAGGCATGAAGGTGCGCAAAGCCGCCCAGACCTGGCCAATAATCTCAGCCGCCGACAGGTTGCGGTTGAAACCGCGCTTGCCCGTGGAGCAGAAGGTACAGTCAAGACTGCAACCCACCTGGGAGGAGACACAGAGGGTGGCGCGGTCTCCATCGGGGATCAGCACGGTTTCAATGCTGTTGCCCTCGGCCATGCGCATGATCCATTTGCGGGTGCCGTCCTGTGAACACTCATCGAGCAGCACTTCCGGGCCACGGATCTCCGCGATGTCAGCAAGCCGCGACCGCAGCGCCTTGCTGACATTGGTCATGGCCTCGAAGTCGTCCACGCCGTGCTGGTGAATCCATTTCATGATCTGGCCCGCACGGAACTTTTTTTCGCCAATATCGACGAAAAACTGCTCCATTTTATGCCTGGGCAATCCCAGCAGATTGACCTTCTCCGCTTCGGGAGCAACTGTCGCTTCGGTCATGTACGGGCCTCTTGCATGGTTCAGACACAGCGTCGGAGAAGGCGCGGCAGGACCGCGCCGTCAATCAGACTGTGCGGGGACAGATTTCGCTGTCGTCAAAGAAATAGGCAATCTCACGCTCTGCAGACTCCGGTGAATCGGAACCGTGTACCGCGTTGGCGTCGATGGACTGGGCGTAGTCGGCACGGATGGTGCCCGGCTCGGCTTCCTTCGGGTTGGTTGCACCCATCAGGTCGCGATTGGCCGTAATGGCATTCTCACCTTCCAGAACCTGCACAATAACCGGACCGGAAGTCATGAAACCCACCAGATCCGGGAAAAAAGGCCGCTCTCTGTGCTCGGCATAGAAGCCCTCAGCCTGGGTCTGGGTCAGGTGCAGCATCTTGCTTGCCACAACTTTCAGCCCGGCCTTCTCAAAACGGGAGGTGATTTCACCGATTACATTCTTGGAAACGGCATCAGGCTTGATGATGGAAAAAGTGCGTTCGATCGCCATGGAGAAGCTCCTGCAGATACATTGAATGGAGAAATTACTGTGCCGGAATTATACGCACGTCAGCGGCAAAGTCACACCGTTCGGCGCCGTCGCGCGCCCTGATCACGAAGCTTTGTGACCGCATTGATCAGCTTTTCCGCAGCCTGATCCACTTCCAGCTCGGTGGTGAAGCGACCAAAGGAGAATCGCAGCGATCCCTGAGCAAGCTCATCGGACAGACCAATGCTCTTGAGCACATAGGATGGTGACATGGACGCCGAGGAACAGGCCGACCCCGAGGAAACCGCCACGCCACGCAAAGCCAGCGTCAGGGACTCGCCGTCCACGCCGGCAAAACCCAGATTGAGAATGCCGGGAATGCGATGACTGTCATGGCCATTGCATACCACATCCGGCAGATCCGATACCTGCTTCAGGAACCGCGAGCGCAGCCCTTCCAGCCGCTGCGACTCAACCTCCAGCTCATCCGCGGCAATGGCGAAGGCGTGGCCCATGCCCGCGATCTGGTGGGTTGCCAGGGTGCCGGAGCGCATACCGCGCTCATGCCCACCACCATGGATCTGCGCCTCGATCCTCACCTCCGGCGAACGGCGTACATAAAGCGCACCAATGCCTTTGGGGCCATAAACCTTGTGTGCGGAAAGCGACAGCAGATCCACCGGCATCTGACTGAGATCCAGCTCCATTTTGCCTGCCGCCTGGGCAGCATCCACATGGAACAACACCCCACGATCACGCAGAGCGCTGCCCAGGGCGGCAATGTCATTGCATACACCCAGCTCGTTGTTCACTGACATCAGTGACACCAGCACGGTGTCCTCGCGCACAGCCTCAATGACCTGCTCCACCCCCACACGCCCGGACTCATCCGGCTGCAGCCAGGTGACGTCACAGCCCTGCCCCTCAAGCCACACACAGGTATCAATTACCGCCTTATGTTCGATCGCCGAGGTCACGATATGTGAACCACGGTCCCGGTTGGCGGCTACCGCGCCCTTGATGGCGAGGTTGTCCGACTCGGTGGCACCGGAGGTCCAGACCACCTCCCTGGAATCACAGGACAGCAGATCAGCCACCTGTCGACGCGCGCCTTCGACAGCGGACTCCGCCTGCCACCCCAGCGCATGGGAGCGCGAGGCCGGATTGGCGAAGACTCCATCAGGCGTCAGGTACTGCATCATGGTCTCAGCAACACGCGGATCCACCGGAGTGGTGGCCGCATAATCCAGATAAATGGTCTGATTCATGGGTCTCGTGTCTTCGGAGTGCGATGGGACGCCCGCCGCTCGGATATTTACCGGCTGTGGGCAGTAAGCGATGTATCCGGACTGTCGTCCGCGATGACCATGGCGTCCTGGTGACGCCGGTTCTGACGGGCCGCCACAATCTGAATTTCACGTTTTTTCATCAGGTCCGCCAGACTGATCCGGCTGAGAAAACCGTGGATCTCTTCACTGAGGTCAGACCAGAGGTGGTGCGTCAGGCACATTTCGCCATTCTGGCAGTCACCTTTGTGCTGACAGCGGGTGGTATCGAGGGATTCATTGACCGCATCAACCACCTGGGCAACGAATATATCATCCTCACTGCGCCCCAGACGGTACCCGCCCCCGGGTCCGCGCACGCTCTGCACCAGGGTTTCGCGCCGCAGACGGGCGAAGAGCTGTTCCAGATACGACAGGGAGATGCCCTGGCGGTGCGCCACGTCTGCAAGACTGACCGGACCCTCGTCCGAATGCAACGCCAGATCCAGCATTGCCGTCACCGCGTACCGGCCTTTGGTCGTCAGTCTCATGGCTGCCACCTGATAAAATCAATAAGTAATCAGTGGGATTATCAATTATCCCCAGTAAAACAGTCAAGTATTTGGCGTATCTTCCGGACGGAGCTTATCGACACTGGTCAGAATGCCACGCAGGATGTTGAGCTCCATCTGGTCCATGTGCGCCCGCTGGAACAGACGCCGCATTCTGACCATGAGCTGGCGTGGCCGCTGCGGATCATGGAAGCCGGTACCAATCAGTGTGCGCTCCAGGTGCTCGAAAAACAGCTCCTGCTCCTGGACGGTTGCCGGCGGGTGGTCCCAGCCTTCATCGGAGGCGTCGTGAATAGCCTGGAGATCGGTAAGCTGCCCCTTCTCCTCACAGGACTGCAGATAGCGCATACGCAGCTCATAGGTGATGACCTGAACCGCCATGGCAAGATTCAGGGAGCTGTAGTCCGGGTTGGCCGGAACCTGCACATGATAGTGACAGCGGCGCAGCTCCTCATTGCTCAGACCGTTATCCTCACGCCCAAAAACCAGAGCTACTGGCCCCTCGCCCAGCCGCTGCAGTGCCAACTGAGCACATTCGCGGGGATTGATCACCGGCCAGGTCAGGGTTCTGGAGCGCGCACTGGTGCCAACCACCTCAATGCAGTCACCCAACGCCTCATCAAGGCTCTCTACCACCCGGGCTTTTTCCAGCACATCGCCGGCACCGGAGGCACGCGCAAACGCCTTGCCGTCCGGAAAGGACTCCGGGCGCACCAGTACCAGCTCCGTAAGCCCCATGTTTTTCATGGCACGGGCGACGGCGCCTATATTGCCGGGATGGGAAGTTTCAACCAGGACGATGCGCACCCCGGCAGGAAGTAAGGATTCGGACATGGACATTCAGACTCAGATGGATTGGTTGATCAGACCGGAAAAGATGAGATGGTAACATGGGGCTACTGACGCCGCAGTTGGGCAATCGTTTTGGTTCGGTATTTCTGGTACCATAACGCGCCTTTCAAAACCCCGGATCATAGAGACTCCATGCAACCAGCCATCAAAATGGCCTTGCGCACCGCAAGGCAGAGCAGCGACTTTCTGAAAGACCAGTTCGCCAGACTGGACCCCGCCAACCAGAAGGCGGACAGTCTGTTGAAAACACTGGACGCCATCGATGACACCCTCTTAGAGCGCAGCATTGAACAGCTTAAACGGGCCTATCCCGACCACTTCATGGCACCGGCAGGCGAAGTGGATGCAGGGGATGCCGAGCGCAGCTGGCACGTGTTCCCCCTTCTGGGACGCCAGAACTTTTCCCGGGGATTGCCGGAGTTTGTGACGGCGCTGCTGCAGAAGCGCAACAACCGGGCGGAAAACCTGGTGCTGAGCAACCCCATGACAGGCGAGGAATACGCCTTCAGCCGTGGCTACGGCGCCGTACTCAACAGCCGACGCATTCGTGTGCGGAAAGCCAACCACCTGGATCAGACCCTGCTGTGCTGCAACCTGGCCAACCAGGCCCGGGAAGGCGAAGACGGTGAGCTTCGCCTGGATATGGCGGGCGCGCTGATGCGAAGTGGCGCCAGCCTGCGCTATTCCGGCTGCCCGGCACTGGACATGGCCCGGGTTGCTGCCGGCAACCTGGATGGAGCGGTACTCTCCCCGCTGGAACCCGCAGAACAGGTCATGGGCACACTGATCAGCCAGGAATCCGGCGCATTGAGCGGTGATGCCCGAGGCAACCCGCTGACCAGCAAAAGCCGCGAACTGGTGATTGCCAACAACGCTGTTTTCCGCGAAATACTGAAAGCGCTGAAGCCGTACCACGCTCGCCTGGGCTAACAGCGAGGCGCTTTGCTCTGTCCCATAAAAAAAGCGCCTGAATCAGGCGCTTTTTTATTCGCTTTTTACTGGCGATCAGCGCCTGCTCATTCCATGCGCTTGAGCCACTCCGGCACTTCCTCTTCCTCAGGCTGCTCCTCGTCAGCGCCCTCTTTCTTCGGCACATAGAGGTCTTCCCGAGTCACATTCAGTGTCACCAGCATGTTGGCTGCCACATAGATGGAAGAGTAGGTACCAACAACAACGCCAATCAGAAGTGCCAGGGCAAAGTTGTTGATCATCTCGCCACCGAATATGAGCAACGAGATCAGCACAACGATGGTCGTACCGGATGTGACCAAGGTACGCACCAGAACCTGGTTCAATGAGGCGTTGATGACCTCATGCGGCCCACCCTTACGCATACGTCGGAAGTTTTCCCGAATGCGGTCCGAGACCACAATGGTGTCGTTGAGCGAGTAACCAATCACCGCCAACAGTGCGGCCAGCACAGTCAGGTCAAAATCAAGCTGGAATAATGAAAACACACCGAGCACGATGACACCGTCATGAATCAGCGGCACCACCGAGGCGATACCAAACTTCAGCTGGAAGCGCATCGCCACATAGACCAGCACAACAGCCAATGCCAGCAACAGCGCCAGACCACCGTCCTCACGCAGCTCCTCACCGATCTGGGCACCCACGAACTCGGCGCGCTCCAGTGACACATCAATGTCACCGCCACGCAAGGCCTCCATGACCTGCTGTGCGATGTCGTCATCAAACTCAGCAGACAAACGCACCATGACCGACCTGTCAGAACCGAAGTTCTGGACCACCTTGTCCTCAAATCCCGCATCACGCAGGCGTTCACGGACATCGGTCAGGGACGGTGCCTCGGCGTACTCCACTTCCACGACGGTACCGCCGGTGAAGTCCAGACCCAGTGCCAGACCCCGGGTCCCGAGACTGACCAGGCAGATGACGACCAGAACAATGGACAGCAGGCCGGCAATCCGACGTACGCCCATGAAATCAATATTGGTATCTTCCAGAAACTTCATCGTCGTCATTCCCTCAGATGGACAGTGCCTTCAGATCACGCTTGCCGCCGAGCACAGCATTCACAATGGCGCGACTGAACAGCAATGCGGTGAACATGGAGGTCAGAATGCCGATCAACAGTGTAACCGCAAAGCCCTGTACCGGCCCGCTTCCCACGGCAAACAGAATCGCCGCTACCAGCAGGGTGGTAATATTGGCGTCAAAGATCGAAACAAAGGCACGACTGTAGCCGGCATTGATTGCCGACTGCACCGGTAACCCGGCCCTCATTTCTTCTTTTATTCGCTCAAATATCAACACATTGGCGTCCACGGCCATACCGACCGTCAAGACGATGCCGGCTATACCCGGTAGCGTTAGCGTCGCCCCCAGGGTCGACATGATCGCCACCAATAGCGTCAGGTTCACGAACAGACCAATGTTGGCCAGCAGCCCAAAGGCCTTATAGACGAGAAGCATCAGAACTGCGACCAGAACAAATCCGAGTAAGACGGAATTTATCCCTGACTCTATGTTCTGCTGACCCAGGCTTGGGCCAATGGTTCTTTCCTGCACAAAATAAATGGGCGCAGCCAGAGCACCTGCCCGCAACAGCAACGCAAGCTCCGACGCCTCGTTGATGTTCTCCAGGCCAGTCACCCGGAAATTACTTCCCAGTGTACTCTGGATGGTGGCCAGACTGATAATGCTGCGCTCGGTCTGGCGCTCACGCTCTTCAATGATCTCACCATCCTCTTCACGCTCGACCATCTCGCTGCTGTGCTCGATGAAAAGCACACCAAGACGGCGCTGGACGGCGTCCCTTGTGGTGGTACGCATGACCCGCCCACCGGCGCCATCCAGTGTGATGTTCACCTGAGGACGACCGTTTTCATCAAACGCCTGCTGGGCATCAGCGACGTTTTCGCCGGTGATGATGATCTCACGCTCCAGATCCGCTTCGCGGTCAGGATCATTGCGGAACGAGAAGGTTTCGGTCGTACCCGATGCGGCATCCGAACGTGCTTCCAGTCGGAATTCCAGGTTGGCCGTGGAGCCCAGAACACGCTTGGCCTCGGCCGTATCCTGTACACCAGGCAGCTGGACCACAATGCGGTCACTGCCCTGGCGCTGAACCAGCGGCTCGGCAACCCCAAGCTCGTCCACCCGGTTGCGCAGTGTGGTCAGGTTCTGGTTGAGCGCAAACTCCTCGATGTCACTGACCGCCTCATCCGAGAGGCTCAGATAAAGCACATACTCATCGTCTTCAGTGGTGGTGTTGCGCTGGAACTGATCCTGATTGCGACGCACAAGGTTGGCAGCTTCGTCGCGGTCGTCTTCGTCCCGGAACGCAAAGCGCAGCTCGCGATCCTCGGTGACATCCCCATCGCGGTATCTTATCCGCTCATCGCGGAGCCCGCGCTTGATTTCGCTGGAGTAGACTTCAAGGCGACGATCCACAGCCTGCTCCATGTCCACTTCCAGCAGAAAATGGACACCACCGCGAAGATCCAGACCCAGCGTCATGGGCCCCGCCCCCAGGGAGCGCAGCCACTGCGGCGTGGTCCGCGCCAGACTCAGCGCCGCAACATAATCGTTTCCAAGCTCATCCTGCAGGGCACTGCGGGCACGCAGTTGATCGTCGCTCTGATCGAACCGGAGCATGCCAACGCCACCCCCCAGTTCAGGATCCCGATAGCTGATTTCGGCATCGTCCAGCACACCACGGGCTTTGTCCATCACCTCTTCATCGGTGACTACATTGGCACTGGAACCGGTAATCTGTACGGCATAGTCATCCGGAAACAGGTTCGGCATGGCGTAGATTGCACCCAGCAGAACCACCACAGCAATCACGAGGTTCAGCCAGATAGGATACTTATTCAGCATCGGGAATCCTTGTCAGAGAAAAGGCGTTCAGATGTCTTTGAGGGTGCCCTTGGGCAGAGCCTGGGCTACAGCCTGGCGCTGCACCTTGACCTCAACGTTGTCAGATACTTCAAGCACGATGTAGTCATCGGTCAGGCGCACGATACGCCCGGCCATGCCACCACCGGTGACAACTTCATCACCCTTGTCCAGGCCGCCGACCAGCGCTTTGTGCTCTTTGGCTCGCTTGGACTGGGGGCGCCAGATCAGGAAGTAGAAAATCAGGATGAAACCACCGAAGAGGATAACCTGTGACATGACACTGGGGCCGGCCGGGGGCTTGGCCATGGCTACGGCGGGCATCAGCGCCAGAACAAGCAGCATGAGGCTTTTGGTGATGCGATTCATCTGGGGGTCTCCGTGGACAGTTACTGTTGGATCCGGTATTCAGCAGTGTACTTGGCACGCTCAGGCCAGCGCGGGTACCGACTGGCCGCGTTGTTGGTAGAACTGCTCTATGAAGTCGCACAATGTACCTTGTTGAATAGACGCACGCAATCCGGCCATGAGCGTCTGGTAATAGTGCAGGTTGTGAATGGTGTTGAGCTGAGAGCCCAGCATCTCTCCACAGCGATCCAAATGGTGCAGATAAGCGCGGGAGAAACTGCGGCAGGTATAACAGTCGCAGCGGGCATCCAAGGCCCCGGTGTCATGGCGGTGGCGGGCGTTGCGGATCTTCACCACCCCTTCATGGGTGAACAGGTGGCCGTTGCGGGCATTACGGGTGGGCATGACACAGTCGAACATGTCCACCCCCCGGCGCACGGCCTCTATAATGTCCTCCGGGCGCCCTACTCCCATCAGATAGCGTGGGCGGTGATCCGGCATCGCCGGGGTCAGCCCCTCCAGCACCCGCAGCATGTCCTCCTTGGGCTCACCCACGGACAGACCGCCGATGGCATAGCCGTCAAAACCGATGTCTTCCAGACCCCGCAGCGAGTCCAGCCGCAGATCAGTGTACATGCCGCCCTGGACAATCCCGAACAGCGCGGCACTGCTGTTGCCGTGGGCATCGCGACTGCGCCGGGCCCAGCGCTGGGACAGCTCCATGGACCTGCGCGCCTCGTCTTCAGTTGCCGGATAGGGGGTGCACTCATCGAAAATCATGACGATGTCGGCACCCAGGGCGCGCTGCACCTCCATGGAAATCTCCGGGGTCAGCTCCACCGGTGAGCCGTTGATGGGAGATTTGAAGCGCACCCCCTCTTCCGTGACCTTGGTCATCTCCGCCAGGCTGAACACCTGAAAACCGCCGGAGTCGGTCAGAATGGGGCCATCCCACTGGGCAAAGTCATGCAGATCACCGTGTGCGGCGATCACCTCGGTGCCCGGGCGCAGCATCAGGTGAAAGGTGTTGCCCAGGATGATCTCGGCGCCGGTCTCCTTCAGATCCCGTGGCAGCATGCCCTTGACCGTGCCGTAGGTGCCCACTGGCATGAAGGCGGGGGTTTCCACCGTGCCCCGGGGGAAGCTCATACGCCCACGCCGGGCAGCGCCGTCCTGGCCGAGCAGCTCAAAGTCCATGCGGCACTCTCTGGTCATTGCGTGGCGCTCCCATCGGGTCGGGCCTGCTCTGAGGGCGTGATGAACATGGCGTCTCCATAACTGAAAAACCGATAGCACTCGGCCACCGCCTCTTTGTAGGCGGCCAGAGTATGTTCGCGCCCGGCAAAGGCCGAGACCAGCATAATGAGGGTCGATTCCGGCAGGTGGAAATTGGTGATGAGCGCATCCACCACCTGAAACCGGTAGCCCGGGTAAATGAAGATCCGCGTTTCTCCGGACTGGGCGCCGAAGGCCCCATCCACTACCGCCGACTCCAGAGCCCGCACGGCGGTGGTGCCCACAGCAACCACGCGCCCGCCCCGCTGCTTTGCCTGGCGCACCGCCGTCACAGCCTCGTCGGAGACGGACAGGAGCTCGCCGTGCATCTCATGCTCCTGGATGGTGTCGACGCGCACCGGCTGAAAGGTGCCGGCACCGACGTGCAGGGTCACGGTAGTGGTTGCAACGCCCTTCGCCTGCAGCCGCTCAATCAGCGCCTCATCAAAATGCAGCCCAGCGGTGGGTGCAGCCACGGCGCCGGGCTTCACACCGAAAACCGTCTGGTAGCGCTCGCGGTCCATGGCCTCATCCGGACGGTCCACATAGGGCGGCAAAGGCATATGGCCAATGGCCTCAATCACCGCCAACGCCGGCTCGTCGGTCTCAAAGGCCAGATGGAAGAACTCGCCCTGGCGTCCAAGCACGCGCACTTCAGCGCCGTTTTCCAGAATCAGACGCTGTTCGGGCTTGGGTGATCGGGAGGCGCGCACGTGAGCCAGAATGCACTGCTCATCCAGCACCCGCTCCACCAGGATTTCGGCTTTGCCGCCAGAGGCCTTGGTGGCCGGCAGGCGGGCAGGAATCACACGGGTGTCATTGAATACCAGCAGATCACCGGGCTGCAGCAGCGACTCTATATCGCGGAACTGCTGATGATGAACAGCCCCACTGGCGCCCTCAAGATGCAGTAGCCGACTGGCGGTGCGGTCCGGCAACGGATAGCGGGCAATGAGCTCATCCGGCAGATCAAAGTGGAAATCGGAAACTTTCATAGACGGGGATGAATGCCGGCCAGCTTGGTATGTGAGGGAGACAGGGAAATCATGATGGTACCGAGGGTGGGACTCGAACCCACAAGGCTTTCGCCACCTGATTTTGAGTCAGGCGTGTCTACCAGTTCCACCACCTCGGCAACAGGCCCGGATTATACCTTCGCCCGTTGAGACGTCAATCGGCACCGTCGGGCGCAGTGCCGCCCGTCATTCAGTTTTTCACCAGAGCGGGGCGCGCATAGCCCCCACCGATAAGCCCGACAACCATGGCGCCGAGGAACCATAAGGTACCGCTCTGTCCCGCTGTGAGTGAGGCTACGGCAGGGCCTGGGCAGTATCCGACAAGGCCCCAGCCAATGCCGAACAGCGCAGCACCGACGACCAGCGGTCGATCAACATCCTCTCGGGTCGGCAGATGAAAACCATCGGCAAACAGCGGCTTGCCCTGCCCCAGCACCAGGCGGTAACCCACAGTCGTCGTAATGACGGCGCCGCCCATGACGAAGGCCAGAGTGGCATCCCAGGCACCGAAGAAATCCAGAAACCCCAGGACCCGGCCCGGATCAGTCATGCCGCCAACCGCGAGCCCAACGCCGAAAAGCATTCCTGTCAGCAGTCCACTCAGTGATGATTTCATAACCGAATCTCCTGTGATTCAGAGCAGATGCCGGACGACGGCAACGGTGATAATACCCGCCGCCATAAAGGTCAGAGTCGCGACCAGCGAGCGCATGGAAAAACGCGACAGGCCACAGACGCCGTGACCACTGGTGCAGCCGCTGCCAATGGCGGTGCCCACGCCGACAAGCAGTCCGGCGACGATCACCAGCGTGGTGCTGTCGGTCACCTGCCCGATACCGGACTGACCCGTCAGCGCCATGACCAGAACCGGCCCCAGAACCAATCCGAGAATGAACATGAGCCGCCAGCCTCGGTCAGACACCGGATTCGGTGGAAGCAGGCTGCCGATGATTCCGCTGATGCCGGTCACCCGGCCAAGCGTGGCCATGAGCAATACGACGGCCAACCCGATCAGCACGCCACCTGCCAGACCGGGGAGGACCATGGGCTCGACCATCACGTCACCTCCTCTCATATTCCCTTTTTATATATTGTAAGTTTATTTTCGAATAAAGCAATAGGCCGGACAGGTGGCCGCCCAGCATCACACTGGATGACCGGTCGTGGAGAAACGGGGGAATCTATGAATCAGATGGAATCAAACAACGACAGGCGCGAAACCTGCGCGAAGGACTGCTGAGCAGCCTGCAGCACAAAATCCTGCTGGGTCAGGCGACTGATGGCCTCGGCGTAATCCAGATCCTCAATCTCCGAGAGTGTTTCCTGATTCAGCAGATCGCTGTCCTCAAGAAAATCCAGAGTCGATTCAACGGTGTTCAGTCGCGTACCCACGCCCGAGTGGATTTCAGCGGCACGGTTTTCGGCGTTGTCCAGGTTGGCAATGGACTGGTCAATGCTGTCCTTGAGCGTATCCCGGGCCTCACTGGTGTCAGGCAGGGTTTCAAGATCATTGATGAGCCGCTCCATGGTACCGAAAACGCTCTGTTTTTCAGACGTTTCGATAAAGAACGAATCCCCGTCAGCCGGATCGCCTTCCACTTCCACACGCATGCCCTCAACTTCAATGGCGTTTCCACTGACGTAGGGCTCGTCCTCAACCAGCACCCGGCCAGTCTCTTTTGAGGTTACGGTGTAGGAGGTGTTGCCATCGTCATCCCGGTTGAATTTGATGGCCATGTCGTCCGGGTAGAATTCCTCGAACTTGTCTCGATCCGTGATGGTTCCTGTACCGATCTGGGCCGGAGGGTCCGCCTCATTGCGCGAACTCGCCCGAGTCTGGAAGGTGGGCCGATCACTGGGAATATCGACAAAGGTGTCCTTGCCATTGTCATTGATGGGGATGGACACGCCCTTATCGATCTGCACCGAACGCTGACCTTCGTCACCCTTATAGACAATGTCACCGGAAACGTTCTCCTCGAACGGCTGCTCCCCGCCCTTGTGTCCCGCGAACAGGTACTCGCCATTGGGGCCCTGGGTATTGGCCAGGCTCTTCATCTGATCCTTGACCTGACGAAGCTCACCGGCAACCGATTCCCGGTCGCTCTGACTCAGCGAGCCGTTGCCGGCCTGGACCATCAGCTCCCGGGCCTTCGCCAGGGAATCGGTGTAGTTGCCCATGACGCCATCCTGACGCTCAAGCCGTGTTTTGGAGAGGTTGGCATTTTCCTTGAAGCGCTCACTCTGGGACAGGTCATCCTTGAGCTGCAGTGCCCGTGTCGCCCCGACCGGATCATCCGATGGCCTCAGGATTTCCTTGCCGGAGGCGATCTGCTCCTGGGTCTTGGACTGCTCGCTGTTGATTTTCTGCTGCTGCTGGATGCCCTGATTGAAAATCTGTGATGTGGACACACGCATAACAATCTCTCCCCAACCTTACCGGAAGGCTCCGATCAAGGTATCAAACAGGTCCCGGGCCACCGAGACCACCTGTGCCGATGCGCTGTAGCCCTGCTGGAACTGCACCAGTTTACCGGCCTCTTCATCCAGATTGACCCCGGACTGACTCTCCCAGCGCTCCTCGGACTGCTCCTTCAGCGTCTTACTGGCCTCTTCATCAATCTGCGCAGTGCGAGTGCTTGAGCCGACATCCTCAACCACAGAGCCATAGGCCTCGCTGAAGGACCGGTCGCCGCCATCCATGACGCCCTCGCTCATGAACTTGCCAAGCGCCTCACCATTACGGTTATCGGAGCTGCCATCCTTGTTGGTTTCTATGCGAAAGCTGTCCCCCGGTTCCGGACGACCATCAATCTGGAACTGAAAGCCCATATAGGCGCTTTCGCTGTTGGGCGCCTGGCGCAGGATGTTGCCCTCATCGGAGTTGATGCGGACGCCATCCGCCAGCGTGACATCCATGACACCGCCCACGGTGGCATCATCGCCGTCGTTGAGCTCCATATCGGCGGCCACACTGCGGTCATAGGGGTTGAGTTTTTCAACCGTCATGCCGTCGGCGTTATTGAGCTCAACGCTGATGTCTTCCCCTTCATCCGAGCGCAGACGCAGGCTCTCGCCGTCAGAGATCGCCTGAATACCCAGACCATCAAACTCATCACTCTCTTCAATGGCCTCTTTGAGCGCGTCCGCCGAGAACTCCCCACCCGGCATCTCCAGCTCAACCTCCTGACCATCCACCGTGAGCGTCACGGTGGAGTCACCGTCACCGTCAAAGTCGGTCAGACGCATCTCGGTGTAGGCGGTGGTATCCACGCCATCGGCATTGCCCAAAAGGCTGGCCGTTTCCTTGGCGGACATGTTGTCCTCATCGGTCGCATCCACCGTCTCTGTGGTGATGCGACCGGTTTCCGGGTCGCGGGTGCGAATGGTGAAGACGTCGCCTTCATAACCGTTCTCCCCGCCTGAACCAATGGTCTCCAGCGCATCACCCTGGGTGGTGACACGGCGGCTGCCCGGGTCCGCATTGAACACATCATTGGTGCTGCCCGGCACGAAGCGTTCGTTGTTGATCGGTGGATCCAGCGGCTGCAGATCAGACGGGTCCGAGGCATCCAGCACTTCATAGCGCTCCTCGGAAATGAAGCGCACCTCCAGTGGTGGGCTCAGTTCACCCTCATCGTCAATGCTCTGCAGAGGACGACCGGTGCGCGGGTCCTTTACATCCAGCATTTCACCCTGATCGATTTCGCCACTGCCCTGATTGCTGCTGGTCGTCTCGGATTTGATCGGCGACGCCAGTGCCAGATCCTCACCACGACTGATCTCCGTCTCCAGATCCTCCGCACCCGCGTAAGACGGGCGAATCAGGAAGGAATCCCCGGACTGGAAACTGCCATCTTCCAGCTTGATGTCAAACCCATCCATGCTGATGGTGGCCGGCGTATTTTCAGGCAGGCGGCCGCTGTTGACGCGGTCCCCGGTGACGGAGTCCACGACCGCGAATTCCCGGTCATCCGGTCCGGTGAATTCCAGCTCATAGGAGCGGGTATCAAGCTTGCTGCTGTCAGTGATCTCAATCCGCGCCTCCCGATCATCCGGCGGCGCGTTCTCTTCCGAAGGTGTGATGCGCTTGGCCGCCACATCCGGGTCATTCACATCCTTGAAGAAGCTGCCGCCCGGCAGCCCGTCAAGGGTGCTTCCCAATTCATGCTGTTCATTGAATTTTTCAGCAATGCCGACAGCAATACGGCCAATGCCGTTGATGGTCGGCTCCAGCGCCTCGTCGCGGAATCCAACGTTACCCCCCAGAGAACCACCGACAATCTCATGGGTAATCACCCGATCTCCGCCAAGCCCTTCCGAAACAATTTCCCGGCGCCCGGGCGTCTCAAGGTCGCCCGTCAATCCCAGCGAGGCCGCGTTACCGCCACTGACCAGTTCCTGCCCCTTGCCAATACGCACATCGACGGTACCGTCGCTGTTGTCGGTCTTGCTGACCTGCACAAGCTCGGCCAGCTCGCGCAGCTTCTCATCACGGGCATCGAGCAGGTCATTGGCTTCATCCCCCTGCCCACGGCCCGGGGCCTCGGCAATGGCGAGATTCAGCTCCGCGATACCACTGGCAAGACTGTTGATATCCGCAATGTCTGATTCGATCTTCTGGTTGACGGTCTTCTCCCGATCCTTGAGCTGGGAATCCATCGACTGGAAACGACTCTCGAGGTTTTTCGCCTCGGCCAGCACCTGTTCACGCAGAGACGTGGAAGAAGGGTCTTCGGACGCACTCTGGACAGAGGAAAAGAAATTATTGATCGAATCATTGAGGCCAGTGCTTTCATCACCCACCAGGTTATCGAGCTCCCCCAGATTGGAGGACATGGTGGACTTCTCGGCGTGCAGCGTGGTGTCTGAGCGCAGCTGCTGGTTCACGAACTCATCATTGAGCCGCTTGATATCGGCCACATTCACACCCTGACCGATGTAGCCATCGCCTGTGGGCATGGAGGGGTTGGTGCCGAAGTCCACCCGCTGGCGACTGTAGCCATCGGTGTTGGCGTTGGTGATGTTGTTACCGGTGGTTTCCAGTGCCCGCTGGTTACCGTTGATCCCGGTCAAGCCGGTATTGATCAGACTCATGGCCCGTTACTCCTCACCAGGCGCCCTATCAAGGGCGGAACGCAGTACGGGTCCGTCCATGATGCCCTGAATCTTGCTGCTGTAGGCCGGGTCCGTGGCGTATCCTGCATCCTGGAGCTCTTCAGCGAAGCGCTCCGGGTCGTCGGCGTTTTCCAGCACCCGCTCGTAGCGCGGGTTTTCCTTCAGGAAATCCACATAGTCACGGAAGCTCGACTCGTAGTCCTCATAGGCCCGGAAATCCCACTGCTCACGCAGCGGCAGGCCATCCCGGTATTCCGTGGTCTGCACACTGACGCTGTCGCCGTCCCAGCGCTGGTCGGCCTTGATGCCGAACAGGTTGTTGCTGGCGCCCTGCTCATCGTCTTCCATCATGTGCTGACCCCAGCCGGTTTCCAGCGCCGCCTGAGCCAGCATCAGCCGTGGCGGCACACCGGTTTCATCGCCAACCTTTTCAGCCAGCGGCAGGAGTTTGCCCACAAACTCATCCGGACTGTCGAAGCGCTCGGGCAAATCATCCGCTTCTTCGCCGTCGTCCTTATGCTTCTCGATCAGTTCATCCACTTCCCGCACCCGTTCCGGTAACTCCGGATTCGGCGACGGCGCGTTGCGGCTGTAGTCCTCTATGGACTTGCCGCCGACATGATCGTTCACCTCCTGCTCCTCACCACCGAGCTGACGCACCAGCGCATCGGCAATGCCGATGCTGTCGTTCTCGGTCATGGTCAGGGTGAGCTGCTTGTCGTACATATCCTGAAAGAATTCCGTCTCCTCACTGTGCAGGTAGTTGCCCTCGGCGAATACTTCGTTGGCCGAACGCATGGCGTCCATCATCTGCTGCAGAAACAGGCTCTCAAACTGCCGGGCCACCGCCTCAAGCGCCTCCCCCTCGTCTTCGCGCCCGAGCCGGCGAATCTCATCCATACCACTGAAGTCGGTATAGGTGTGTGCCTGCTGCATCTGGTTCGGAGACTGTGACTCGATCATGTCCTGATCCTCAGATGACAATCAGTTCCGCGCGCAGGGCGCCGGCTGACTTGAGTGCTTCCAGTACCGCCATGACATCACCGGGCGCGGCACCGACCTGATTCACCGATTGCACAATTTCGTTGAGCGTGACGGCCGGGCCGAACTCAAACATCCGGGCGTCTTCCTGCTCGACCACAATATCGCTCTGCGGAATAACCACCGCATCGCCGTCACCAAACAGACCCGGCTGCACCGCCTCGGGGTCCTCGGCAATGGTCACGCTGAGGTTGCCGTGAGTGACGGCGGCCGGACTGACGCGCACGTTCTGGCCAACCACAATGGTGCCGGTGCGCGAGTTGATGACCACCCGCGCGGCTTCTTCCGCCGGTTCCACCTCAATGTTTTCAAGAACCGACAGGAAACTGACCCGCTGGGAAGCGTCTCTGGGGGCACGCACCGAGACCGAAGAGGCATTCTCGGCAAAAGCCGTGTCTTCCCCCAGCATGTCGTTGATGGCCTCAACGACCCGCCGGGCGGTAGTGAAATCCGGACGGTTGAGGTTGAGCGTCACCGTGTCACCGTCCGAGAACGAATCCGGCACCTCACGCTCTACCGTGGCGCCCTGGGGAATGCGGCCAGCACTGGGTACGTTCACGGTAATGGAAGAGCCATCCCCTCCCTCGGCACCAAAACCGCCCACGACCAGACTGCCCTGGGCCATGGCATAGGTCTGGCCATCAGCGCCCTGAAGCGGTGTCATCAGCAGCTCGCCGCCACGAAGGCTGTCAGCATTGCCGATGGAAGACACCGTCACGTCAATTTCCTGGCCTGGGCTGGCAAAGGGTTGCAGCTCGGCGGTGACCGTCACGGCGGCAACATTATCCAGGCGCGGGTCCATGCCGTCCGGCACGGAGATGCCGAACTGGCTCATCAGGTTTCGAAAGGTCTGATCGGTGAAGGGGGCACGGTCACCACTGCCGTCCAGGCCGACCACCAGGCCGTAACCCACCAGCTGATTGTTGCGCACCCCCTCAACAGAGGTCAGATCCTTCAGCCGATCCGCCTGAACCGACAGGGATATCAGCGCCAGTGCGGCAATGGCGATCAAAGAGCGGACTGCGGATGCCATGGCTCGATCTCCCTTACTGTTAATCACAATGGCCACCATTCACTGTTGAAGAAGCGCGTGAGCCATCCCATGCGGTTGGATTGGTCGAAATCCCCGGTGCCGCCATAGGCGATCCGGGCATCGGCAATGCGGCTGGACTCGATCCGGTTGTCCGAGCCGATGTCCTCCTGGCGCACCATCCCGGTAAGGCGAATGTATTCCTCGCCCTGGGTCAGGCTGAGCCATTTTTCGCCACGGATGCGCAGGACCCCGTTGGGCAACACCTCAATCACAGTGACAGTAATATCACCAATCAGCTGGTTACCCTGATCGGCACTGGCGTTGCCCTGAAAGTCCCGGTCCATACCAATGTCGGTATCGATTTCGAGACCGTCCTCACCGAGAATCAGTGGCGCATCCAGATCAATTTCGCTGTCTTTCGCAATGCTGGTGTTGGACGACTTGGAAGAACTGGTTTCCTCCTCAAGATCCACCGTCACAACATCGCCAACATTCAACGCACGGCTGTCACCGAAGAGGTTGTGGTTGCGCGAGGACTGGTAAATGGAGCCGTTGACCGGCTCATCCGGAATCATTTCCTCCGGCGGCACCGGTGCAAAACGAGGATCATCCTCCACCGCGCGCTCCCGGGTCATGGCCTGGCAGCCTGACAGCAGCACCAACACCAGTGCCACGGACACCAGGCGAACACCAGTCCCTGCGGACTGGGATGAAGCCGGCGCTGTGATGTAAAAGCCACTCATGATGACGCTCCTGCCCTACTCAGCGGATTACAGGTTCTGGGTAATGAACTGCAGCATCTGATCCGAAGACGAGACGACCTTGGAGTTCATCTCATAGGCCCGCTGGGTAGTGATCATATCGACCATCTCTTCGACCACCTCCACGTTCGAGCCCTCCAGCATGCCCTGCTCTATAGTGCCCAGCCCTCCGATGCCAGGCTCTCCGTCAACGGGATCACCACTGGCTGCGGTCTCGCGGTAGAGGTTGCCGCCGATGGCCTCCAGGCCCTGGGGGTTCACAAAGTCTGTGGTCTGGATCTGCCCCAGCTCCTGAGGATCCGGCTGGTTCTCAATCTTTGCGCTCACCGTCCCATCCGTGCCAATGGTCACACTGGTCGCGTCATCAGGAATATTGATATTGGGTTCCAGAGGGTTGCCGGCAGCGGTAACCACGTCGCCATCGGAGTTGACCTGGAATTCACCGTTGCGGGTATAGGCAATCTCACCATCGGGCATCAGAACCTGAAAGAACCCCTTACCGTCGATGGCCAGATCCAGGCTCTGGTCAGTGACCTGCATATCACCCTGAGTGTGCTCCTTGGAGGTTCCCACGACCCGCACACCAGTACCCAGCTGAAGGCCGGAAGGCAGCTCTGTGTTCTGAGTCGACAGCCCGCCGGGCTGGCGTTCAGTCTGATACAGAAGATCCTCGAAATTGGCTCGGTCACGCTTGAACCCGCTGGTGTTCACGTTGGCGAGGTTGTTGGAGATGGTGCTGAGCTGCTTGTCCTGGGCGCTGAGCCCGGTCTGGCTTACCGATAATGCTGGATGCATGGTACAACCCTCCGATGATCCGGGTGACGCCGGGCGGGGCCCGCCGGCAGCGGCAGCCCTCTGCCGCTTTTGCCGGGTTTACGTCACCGATTCTGGTTCTATCAGAGGTCTTGCAATAGCTGTGCCATGCTTTGACTGTTTTCGTCAGCTGTCTGCATGGCTTTCACCTGCATTTCGTACTGGCGGGAAAGCTCAAGGTTCTGGACAAGGGTTTCAACGGCATTGACGTTGGAGCCTTCCAGGAAACCGGAGGCAAGACGCACATCAGCGTCGGCGGGTTCTTCACCGTCGAGCTCAAAATCCGGCTTGCGCCGGACCAGACCGTCATCGGTTTTTTCAATCTCATCCTCAGGCGGATTCACCATTTTGATACGGTCGACATCAATCAGCTGATCCGCTGGCCCCCCTTCGGGAACCACGGAAACGGTACCATCCGCACCAATCTCCACCTTATCCGCAGGAGGCAGAGCAATCGGCCCGCCATTGCCCAGCACCGGCAGCCCATCGCCCGTGCGCAGGATCCCGTTTACATCCGTCATCAGATCCCCGGTGCGGGTAAAAGCCTCGTCATCAGGCTCCGGCTCCACTGCAATCCAGCCACTTCCCTGCACGGCCACATCCAGATCCCGGTCGGTCTGGTTCATGGGGCCTTCACTGAAATCCGTTCCCGGTCGCTCAGACATAGCGTAAGCCCGTGACGGATGATGCTCGCCGAATACGGGCATGCTGCGCGCCGAGGCAAAATCTTTCTTGAAACCGCCGGTATCAACATTCGCCAGATTATTGGCGTTTGCCTGCTGCGCATACATGTTCTGTTTGGCGCCGCTCATGGAAATGTAGAGTGATCGATCCATAGCTCTCTCCTCAGTCGGGTCGCGCCGGTGCCGCTATCCCCGACCGATCATCAACGCAGGTTGATGATCGTCTGGGTAATGGAATCCGACGTTTCTATGGTTTTCGCATTCGCCTGAAAGTCACGTTGTGCAACAATCAGGCCAACCAACTGTTCCGACAGATCGACATTGGATTCTTCAACGGAGCTGGACTCGATCGAACCCAGAGGCCCGGTATTCGGGCGACTCATCACGGCATCCCCGGATTCAAAGGTTTCAACCCAGGCATTGTCGCCCACCGAGGCCAGCCCCTCATTATTGCGGAAGTTGGCCAGTGACACCTGCCCGATCGCCTCAGACTCACCGTTGGTGTAGCGCGCCTGGATGACACCATCACCGGTCACATCCAGCCCACTCAAACGCCCTGTGGCAAAGCCATCCTGCTGCAGGTCATTGACAGCAAACTCTTCACCGACCTGGGTGGTATTGCCCATATCAATGGCGAAGTTGGAGCTCTCGGGCGGGTCCGGGATAGGCGTTTCACCATCCAGATCCGGTCCGTCTGCGCCATTGGGCTCACCATCTTCATTCTTCGGTACCCAGTTGTTGATGAGGGGTTCATCCGACAGGGTTTCATCCAGGGTGCCGTCACTATTAAAGCGCAGGTCAAACTGAGCCTGTGTGGGCTCACCGCTTTCAGGATCAGGCGGGCCGACATCCTCACCATCCACCTGGGCATACATACTCCACAGGTTGGAGGGGTTCGGGCCAGTCGAGGGCTCCTTCACGAAGTACTTGTTCAGCTCATGGGAGTTGCCCAGGCTGTCGTAAATGGTGGCCGAGGTGGAGTGATTGTAGGTCCTTGAATCATCCGGGTCGAACGCATTGGTTATGTCCGAAGTGATGGCCGGATCATCCAGAAACTCAGTCCCACCTTCCTGAGTCAGCTCGTAGCCATCATCAACCGTGAAGTCGAGAACACCATTCACCGTCAGGGCAGTGTTACCCGCATCCAGAGTCTCCTCGGTGGCGCCATCGTCATCCCCCTGAACACTCATTGCGCTGTTGCCATCACCGCTGAACGCCAGATCAATGTTGTCACCGTCATCCGAGATGAGATTCAGATCGCCACTGTCCTCATCCAACTGCACGGTAATGCCGGCGGGCGGGTTGTCGTTGATTCGGGAGGCCAGATCAGCAAGACCGTCCTCCCCATCCTCGTCACCGAACTCGTAATCCACACCGTTGATGTTGACCCGGTCGTCTTCATCAGCATCCGCCACAAAATCATTCGGGCTGATCCGGGCTGTGGTCGTGGCATCCACAACGACACCGGTCTGTTCACTCAGCGTTGCCGCGATGGAAGAGGCCGAGCCCTCGTCCGTACTCAGGAAAAACTCATCGCCTTCGGGGGTGGTATAGCGCCAGCCTTCCTCGTTGTCTTCATCGGCTTCCACGGCCGGCAGGTCCGCACCCGCCTCAGAGACTACCCGGCCCATTTCTGTGCCATCCGCCTCGTAGGTCGAGAAACGCTCGGCAAGCACCTCTTCCCGGGAGTCCAGATTCAGATCGGCCTCAACGTTGGTGGTGCGCTTGGGCTGGAGGTTTGACGCATCCACCTCCAGATCTCCGCGAACATCGCCGACTTCTCCGTCACCGTCAGTCTGGAAGCCCTGAACCCGGGCTCCCTGGTTGTTGACCACAAAGCCTTCCTCGTTCACGCCGAACTCACCGGAGCGGCTGTACTGGCGCTCGCCACCGTCTTCCAGAACGAAGAAGCCTTCACCGTTGATGGCCATGTCCAGGCCATTGTCGGTGGATGTGATGTTGCCCTGCTCGAACTGCTGACGGATATCCTGAACCCGTACACCGTCACCGGTGTCGGTCGCGCCCAGATTCAGCAGCCCCGAGGAATACATGTCTCCAAACTCAGCCCTCGACTTCTTGAAGCCGGTGGTGCTGGCGTTCGAAATGTTATTGCCTGTTGTTTCAAGCTCTGTGCTCGAAGCATTGAGACCACTCAGCGCAATATTGAAAGACATAAGACACCTCGCCCACTGCGGTTTTATTAGTTGATCTGACCCACGTCATCCAGCGGCACTGAGCCGCGGCCAGCCAGGTTCAGAGTGACACTGCCATCGTCCTCGAGCGAGACACTGTCCACGTTCGCATTGACCTGGGTCGTCAGCTCTTCATTCTCACCATCAAACTGTCCTTCGGCGGAAATCTGATAGTCACCGGGCGGCATCAACTCGCCGTCCTCATTCTCACCGTCCCAGGTGAAAGACGTTTCACCACCACTTTGCTGCCCAAGATCCATCCGCTTGACCAGATCGCCATTGGAGTTATGGATGGAGACGGTCAGGTTCGGTGTGCTCGCCGGCAGCTCAACAGTGCCTTTCACCTCGCCATCAGGCCCGAGCTTGGCAGTATCGCCCTCCACCAGAACGGACTGCCCAACCATGGCTGATGCCTGCAGGGCCTGGGTTGAGCGGAACTTACCCATGGCCTCGTCCACGGTGCCGGTAAGTTTCTGCATTTCCTCCAGGGAGCTGAACTGCGCCAGCTGTGCGATGAAATCACCGTTCTCCTGCGGCTCCAGCGGGTCCTGGTTATTGAGCTGGGCCAGCATCAGCTCCATGAACTCATTGCGGCCAAGGTCGTCAGCCTTGTTCGTATTCCCTTCGTCTTCCCCGCCTTGACCGCCAGCGCGGTACTGGCTCATGACATCGGAGGCGGAAGTGCTGTCAAAGGTATTCATAATCGGCTCCCGGAACCGGCCTTACTGACCGAGTGTCATCACACGCTGCATCATGCTCTTGGCAGTGTTCATCACTTCCACGTTCGTCTGGAAAGACCGCGATGCGGACATCATGTCGGCCATTTCCTCCACCACGTTTACGTTCGGGTAGTAGACATACCCATCATCGTCCGCCATGGGGTGCTCAGGCTGATAACGCATTTCCAGCTCCCCGTCGCTCTCAACAATGGCGTCCACGGATACCCCTTTGGTTTCCAGCTGCTCCCGCGAGAATGCCATCGGCTCCTGGCCCTGCCCCCCGCCCATGGCCTCATGGTGCACCGCCGAGAAGATCGGCTTACGGGCACGATAGGTCTCATCAATGCTGGAGCTGGCCGTTTCCGCATTGGCAATATTGCTGGACGTGGTGTTCAGCCGAATCGACTGAGCGGACATACCAGAGCCGGCAACATCAAAAATCTGGTTCAGGGACATGGTTATTCTCCTCGGATCGCCGTCATCAGGCCTTTGAAGCGGCCGTCAAGAAACTGGAAGCTGGCCTGGAAGTCCATGGCATTCTTGGTGTACTCAGCCATTTCCTTCTGAGTATCCACCGTATTACCGTCTATGGCCGGCTGGCTGGGGTTGCGGTACAGCAATTCCCGGTCACTGCCGCTGTAGTCACCGTCATTGAAATGTTCCTGATCGGAGCGCGCCAGTGCCATGCCTTCCTGCTGGCCCTGCGCTTCACTAAGCGCCGCCTGGAAGTCGAAATCGCGGGCCTTGAAGCCCGGGGTGTCGGAGTTGGCAAGATTGTTGGCCAACACTTCGGCCCGCTCGGTGCGAAGCTGCATCGCATCGGCGTGAACGCCCAGTGCATTGTCAAAACTGATGGACATGTGAGCCCCCTTTGCCGGACAAAACTGTCTGAGCAGAACAAAGCAAAAGGGGTGCCAGAAATTTTTAAGCTTTATTATCAACAAGATAATAATTTACAGCGGGGGGCGGGGCGGCAACAGCGGCAAGCGGCTGCCGAATGCCGGCAGCCAAGGCACTCACCCTCCTGAGGGACCAAACTGCAGACGCTGCTCCACGTCCGGACGCGGACGCGATTCCTTTCGCGATTCGGGCGTGCCGACATACAGAATACCAATGATGGATTCATCCTCAGCCAACCCCAGCCACCGCTGAACCCCCTGGCTGTAGGCCATATCCCCGGTCCGCCAGATGGCGCCATAACCCTCAGCCTGCAGCGCCAGCAACAGATAGCCCATACCCACACCGGTGGAAATCTGCTGCTCAATAGCCGGCACCCTGGGGTGATCCTGGCAACGGCAGATCCCAAACACCAGCATGGGAGCACGGGTGGGTAACCGCTGAGCTTTATTCAGAATGGTTTCATCGGCATCCGGTTGAACCGACGCCACCCGCTCGCGCCAGTAGCGGCCGAGCCGGTTCAGGTCCTCCCCCTCCAGCACCACATAGCGCGCGGGCTGGAGCAGTGCATGGTCCGGCGCGCGCAGCGCGCACTCCACAAGCCGCTTTAGTGTTCCGTGATCCGGGGCTGGACTGCCCAGGCGTGGCTCAGACTGGCGAGCCAGCATGAAGTCAATGATTTCGCTCATTTCAGTTTACTCTGCCCTATACCAACAGCGATTGGACGGTGAATTGTGACCTGACGCATTTACTGATACCTTTGAACCAATAGCCTGCAGGATTGACAGACCAGGTTCCCGATGATGAACGCACCTCTGATGCCCACCAGCATCGCGGCCACGGACGGCAAACAACGGCCTGCCGCCATTCCGCCCATGCCGGATTACCATGCGCGCGTGCTCGCTTACATGAGCGGCTCGGCCATGATACTCACCGGCGTTGCCATCGGCCACTTTCCACCGCAACTGATCTGGCTCATTCCGATGTCCCTGCTGTGGCCACACCTGGTCTATTTTGTGGCGCGGGCGACACTGCCAAAACGAACACCTGAAGTTCGCCAGCGTATCCTGCTGCTCGACGGTATGCTCGCCGGCGGGCTCGTCGTCCTCATGGAATTCAGCGTGTTACCCACGCTCATGGTGCTGCTGATGATCAATTTCAGCTGCATCATCGTGGGTGGGTTCCGGGCCTGCTGGATGGGCTGGCTGGCACTGCTGGCCGGCGCCACCGTCACAGCCCCGGTCATCGGGCTACAGTTCAATCTCGAAACCCCGCTGGCGCTCATTGCCGTCAGTGGCGTGGCCACAGCCGTCTATGTCTGCATCATGGCCTATTACACCTACCAGCAGGCGCGTGCGCTGGTATTGGCCAAGAGCCAGATCCAGTACCAGCGCGAGCAATCCATTGCCCTGTCCCACAAACTGGCCAAATACCTCTCGCCCCAGGTCTGGCAGTCGATTTTCACCGGCGAGCGGGACGTGCGCCTGGAAACCCAGCGCAAAAAACTGGCGGTGTTCTTCTCAGATATCCGAGGCTTTACCGAGTTGTCCGAGGAAATGGAGCCTGAGGGGCTGACGGATCTGCTTAACACCTACTTCACGGAAATGTCCCAGATCGCCCTCAAATACGGCGGCACCATCGACAAATTCGTGGGCGACAGCATCATGATCTTCTTTGGTGATCCCACCAGCCAGGGACCCAAGAACGACACCCTGGCCTGTGTCTCCATGGCCATTGAGATGCGCAAACACATGACGGTGCTGCGCCAGAAATGGAAGAGCCAGGGCATCCGCACACCGCTGGAAATCCGCATGGGCATCAGTACCGGCTTCTGTACCGTGGGCAACTTCGGCGCCGATAACCGCATGGATTACACCATCATCGGCAAGGAAGTGAACCTGGCCAGCCGCCTGGAAGAGCTGGCCGCACCCGGCGAGATCCTGGTCTCCTATGAGACCTTCTCCCTGATCAAGGACAAGATCCTGTGCCGGGACAAAGGCGAGATCACCGTGAAGGGCTTCACCCGCCCTGTCCCCATCTATCAGGTCATCGATTTCCGACAGGATCTGGGCAGCAACCAGGGCTTCCTCGAGCACGAAGGGGATGGCTTTGCCATGTACCTGGATTCGGACAAAATCAATCCTGGCGATCGTGATCGCATCATCGAGGCACTTGATCGCGCCACCCGGCGCCTGAAAGACGACTGACTACTGGCGCAGCAGCCGGCTGGCGGGCGCCTCGCCCGGATGGGTGGAACGCCAGGGGTTGATGTCGAGTCCGCCCCGGCGGGTGTACCAGGCAGCCACTTCCAGCCGCTGAGGGCCGCAGCACTGCATCAGATCCAGGAAGATCCGCTCAATGCAATGCTCATGAAAGTCCTGATGATTGCGGAAGCCCACCAGGTAGGCCAGCAGCCCCGAACGATCCAGACGCGGCCCTTCATAGCGCACCATGACGGAGGCCCAGTCCGGCTGCCCGGTCACCGGACAGAGGCTGCGCAGCAGGTGCGAGCACAGCGTCTCCTGCACCGGCACCTGCTCATCCACAGTCAGGACTTCGGTACCGGCAGGTTCCGATTCCAGGCGTACCGGCGTGTTGTCAATCAACTCAGCCCCTTCAGGACGGGCCTGCAGTTCAGCAGGCAGGTCCACGGGGTATAGCGTCACCTCAACCCCCTGGCCGGCCAAGCGCGACAGATCCTCAACGAGGGTCCGGTGAACGGCTTGTGCATCCTCAAATACAGTGCCATTGAACGAGTTGAGATAGAGCTTCAGTGACTTGGATTCAATAAGGCAGGGGCTGGCTGCGGGGAAACGGATATCCGCCACCGCCACCACCGGCACACCGCCGGGTTTGAGCCAGGACAGCTCCCAGGCGTTCCAGCGATCTTCACCGAACCAGGGCCAGAGACCGTCCTCCAGTCTCAGCCCCACCCGGTTACCTGAGCGCTCCACCGCAAAAAGCTGTGACGGGTCATACTGATCCGGATACCTGGTCTGCTGCCCCAGCGGCATGTCCTTGTCTGTCATACCCTGCTCCCGTTACTGACGGATGCCCTTGCCCTTATCCAGCAGATGGAGACTGAAGGCAAAGAGCGCCACACTGAACACCACCAGCATAACCAATGCATACTGGGGTCCGACATCCGACGCCCCCAACACACCATGACGGAAGGCATTCACCACATAGAGGATGGGGTTGATCATGGATACACCCTGCCAGAAAGGCGACAGCAGCGTCATGGAATAGAAGACCCCGCCCAGGTAGGTCAGTGGTGTCAGTATGAAGGTGGGCACAATGGAGATGTCGTCAAACTTGGTGGCGTACATGGCGTTGATGAAGCCGCCCAGCGAAAACACAAAAGACGTCAGCAGCGCCGTGGTTATCACCAGCAGCGGACTGTGGAAGCTCAGAGTGGTGAAGCCAAGCGAGATGAGCGTGACCACCACACCCACGATCAGTCCCCGCGCCATACCGCCGCCAATATAGCCCAGCAGAATGACCCAGTTTGGCGTGGGCGAGACCAGCAGCTCCTCAATGGAGCGCTGGAATTTCATGCCGAAGAACGACGAGGTCACGTTGGCGTAGGAGCTGGTGATCACCGACATCATGATCAGCCCCGGCACAATGAACTCCATGTAGTCATAGCCATCCATGGGCCCGATGCGGCTGCCAATCAGATTGCCGAAGATGACGAAATACAGCGTCATGGTCACGGCCGGCGGCAGCAGCGTCTGGGGCCAGATGCGGGTAAAGCGGCGCACCTCGCGGATGATGATGGTCATGAACGCAATCCAGATGGCACGGGCACTCATTCGATCACCTCCCCATCCGGACGGGCATTTTCCTGAACCAGGCGCACAAACAGCTCCTCCAGGCGGTTGCTGCGGTTGCGCATACTGAGCACGTCAATGCCCTGCTCGCTGAGCTGGCGAAACGCTGAGTTCAGCCCCTGGCCTTTTTTAACCTCCAGCAGCAGTGAGCCTTCCTCATTGCGGCTGCAGTGGTAGCCGTCGAGCTCCGGCAGTGTCTGCGGCTCCGGCGTCACATCCAGAATGAAGGTCTCAACGCTGAGCTGGGCCAGCAGATCCCGCTTGGTGGTGTTCTGCAGGATGCGCCCGCCGTCAATGATGGCAATGTTGCGGCACAGCGCCTCGGCCTCCTCCAGGTAGTGGGTGGTCAGGATGATGGTCACGCCCTGCTCGTTGATGCGCTCCATAAAGGTCCACATGGACCGGCGGAGCTCGATGTCCACACCCGCCGTGGGCTCATCCAGAATCAGCACGCGGGGCTCATGCACCAGCGCCCGGGCAATCATCAGGCGACGTTTCATACCGCCGGAAAGCATCCGCGCCGGTGATTCACGCTTGTCCCAGAGACCCAGTTCACGTAGATAGAACTCGGCATTCACGGCCGCCTTTTTCGGCGGAATGCCGTAGTAGCCGGCCTGGGTGCGGACAATGTCCCCGACCTTCTCAAACTGGTTGAAGTTGAACTCCTGGGGCACCACGCCTAGGTAGGTTTTGGCCAGAGCCGGGTTGTCATCAATGTCCACCCCAAAGACCGATACCTTGCCGCTGGTTTTGCGCACCAGCGAGGCCAGCACCCCCAGGGTGGTGGATTTGCCGGCCCCGTTGGGCCCCAGAAGCGCAAAGAAATCACCGGCCTCGACCCGCAGGTCGATGCCCTTAAGCGCCTCAACGCCGCTGCTGAATGTCTTTCTCAGATCCCGGATGCTCAGTGCATCGCTCATGTAGCCCTCACTTGGTTGGAACAGGCGATGATTATGCCGCCCACCCCGGTCTTTGCAACCCTGTCCTCAAACTGCGACCTGTGTCCGGTCAGCCCTGCCCCCAGTTGCTTACAATTCCTGCAAACGCCTTGGACACATGCGCATAATGGAAATGACCGCAATAACAACAACCGCTTCTGCGACCCGCAACCTCCGCGTCTGCGCGCTCGCCGCCGCCGTGATGCTGGTTGGGTGCATGGACGACAGCAGCAGTAGCAGCGACCGCGATGACCGCACCACTGGCACGCTCACGGAGATGGGTATAGAAGGCGTCTCCTACGAAACCCAGAGTCAGTCCGGCACCACCGATGAGGACGGGCAGTACCGTTACTATCCGGGAGAGCGCATCAGCTTCAGTGTGGGCGATCTGCCACTGGCTGAAGACATACCGGTTGCGCCAATGCTCTCTCCGCTGGAATTCAGCGAAGAGCAGCGCAAGCTGCTGCACAGCAGCGGCTCGGATGAGCAGGGTTTCACATCCCACCGCGTTATTGAAGAAGCCATCGCTGAAGAAGATCCCTTCGCCATCAACCTGACGCGCTTTCTGCTGGTAATCGGCGAAGACAGCACAGCCGAGCCGAGCGGGACAATCACCATTACGCAGCGCACAATCGACCAGATCAATGAGTATCTCACGGATAACCCTGAAGCACTGGACGACATCGACTTTCACGTGCCGGTGGACGACTTCACCCAGGAGATCCAGGAATACGACGAGGAAGGCAACCTGAAAGACGGCACACCCATCGACACCCTGCTGGACAACGTGTGTTTCGAACCCGAGGACGACGAACTCTGTGAAACACCACCCAGCGAAGAAGAGATCAACAACGAGACCGATGGATCAGAAGCCCAGGAAGAGTTGATCCAGAAGCGCGAGCGAATCCTCAACGCTCGCCGCTCGGCCAATGACATCAGTGACTTCAACGCCTCGGACTTTCTGATCGACCAGGCACTGGCGTACAAAGCGGAAAAAGAAGCGCCGTATTACCTGAATCCGGAAGCCGTTACCCTGCACCCTTCGGACACCGGCGTTCAGCGCATTCGGCTTCGCCGGGCGGGTTCAGACTTTGACCTGGCGGACATGGATGCTGAAACCCTCTCGGACAACCTTGTGGTCCACTCCATCAGCGCCCAGACCAAAACCCTGGAGTATTTTCATGACGGGGAAGATGGCGACAGCGGCACCCTGATCTTCAACTTCAAGGTGGACGAGCCGGATTACGACAGCTACCGCTGGTACCGTAAACACGTAAAGGTATGCATCAACGAGGACAGTCGTCCCTGCGCCACCTGACGGGCCTCAGCCCATCAGGTGGCGCCAGCTCCAGCGCGAGGACGCACCGGTCACTTCATACTCGGAAGGATCAATTCCGGCGTAGCCGAAGGGCTTGCAGTCAGTGATGCGAAGCGCGTCATCACCATCAGCTGATTCATTGTATTTTGCCAGATCCACAATGCGCCCGTTTTTAAGAGGACGTTGCTCGGCGTCTGTCAGCACCATCACCTCCGGCCAGAGACGCCGCTTGGGCTTGTGCGCAATCACCACAGCCACCTCTTTGGTGGAAAGCTCCACAATGGTTCCGGTGGGATAGATGCCCACAGCCTGAATAAACCGCTCAACCAGATCTTCCTGGAACAACACATTGCGCTTCTCAAACAGGTGGGATGTAGCCTGCGCCGGTGTCAGCTGATCGGCAGTGTTGCGCGGCTCGATCAGGCTTTCGTAGTAATCCACCAACCCGACCAGCTTGGCCAGCAGCGGGATTTCCTGCCCATTGACTCCGGCAGGGAAGCCGCTGCCGTTATGCCGCTCGCGGTGGTAGCGTACAATGTTAAGCACCACGCGAGGCAGCTTCGCCTGCTGCAGCAGCTTCACACCGTGCGCCACATAACTGCGATATTCTTTCAGTGCTGCGCCGGAGAGACTGTTCTCATCAACCAACAGCTCTTTCCGCAATTGCGTCTTACCCACCTGACTGAGTAAAGCACCCAGTGACAGGCGATGCAGCACGTCCGGGTCCAGCCCCAGATTACGACCCAGAAGCAGCGCCCAGATGGCAATGTTCAGAGAGTGGCGGTAGGTGTAGTCATCACGGCTCTGGATGCGTGACAACCACAACAGTGCATCCGGATTACGGGCGACGCTGTCGACCATGCTGCGGGAGACACTCTCCAACGCCTCAAGATCCGGCGCACCGCCATTGGCGATGGAATCAGACACGTGATCCAGCGCATCCTCTACGTTTTCCAGCAGGGGCTGCACTTCGCGAATCTCGCGCTTGAGCGGGGTTGTAGTCTCGTATTGATGCGGAGTGCGGATCTGGACCGCAGGCAGCTTGATGACACGCTCGTCGCTGCGACGCCCTGACTTGTCCTGGCTGTCACTGGAGGCCGACTGGACCTTCTTGCGCGCTTCCGCCACATCCACGAAAACCTGCCGGCAATAGCGACTGAGCTGATCCAGCTCCTGCTGATTACGGATATAGAACCCCTGTATGGGAAACGGGGTTTCATGCCAGGGCCGATCCAGATCGGCCACGAACATGCCGATTTCCAGCTCCTGTACAGGCAGCTTTCGCCGATGTACACCCATTCCGTCACCTCACAGCATCAGCCAATATCATCCAATGAACGATCCTTCCAAACAATGCGTTCCTTCTTTTTGCATTATTTCAAAATCGTCGCAACAGACAATCACAGCTTAGTGTGCAGTAGTAACCAAAAGACTACAGTAGGTAATCAGATGTATCCGGAGTCAGTCATCCAGTTCACAGACTCTTTCATCAAGCTCCGGGGGACGCTCAGTCATGCTGCCCAGAGTTGCAGAGCGTACGCGCAGGTTATAGGGGACAGCTGACGCACGCAGATAATCGGCATTGACCATCTCGTCTCCCATATCGACCTCAGTCGTGCGGGGGAAACAACCCATGTCCAGCTCAATCTCGCCTTCAAGATCCATAACCCGGTCAGTGCCCTGCCCGTCACTGAGCGTGACACAGACGTGATCATCCGAGATCAGCATGTTGCGCTCGCGATCAAGGTCCAGCGCCGGATCGCCGCAACCGGCTATGCGCTCATCATCACAGCTGTTGTCCATGGACGGATCACGGATCTGCCAGACACGGCGGCTGCACTGGGTCTCCAGCTTAATTGGCGTTGCCCGGTCTTCCCGCCAGTGCCAGAACGGGTACTCCGCAGTGCGCCAGGTCAGGCGCACCTGACGCTCCTCGCCTTCCGAGTTGTCTGCCTCAAAGCTGGTGTAATGGGCCTTGTAGGAGGCACAGCCCGAGGCTGTGAGCAGCAGAACCAGCGCCGGCAGAACGGCCAGCTGAGCACCGGTCCCTGCGCTAATCAGCGTCCTCTGCAGTTTCCTCAACAAACTCCAAGCCATAGCCGTCTTCCCCTTCGCGTACCACCCGCATGACCCGGACAGGTGCTGGTATGGGCAAGCCCTGAACCTGCACCTCGACACAACTGCCGACTTCCGGAAAAGGATCATTGTCCACAACCACGTAAATGCCGCCATCGGACAGATCACGCATATTGAAAACTTTTTCCCCGATTTCCTCATGTCGCACCAGGATCCGTGCGCTCATGTTTGTACGGAGGTACTTCCTCTGGTCACTCATTGACTCTCACTGCCCAACTGATTCCAAGCGATGCGTCCGTGCAGCAAGAATAGCACCTTGTGAGTAACCCACAGGCGGCATAGCGCAATCCAATCAATTCCATTATGGTTTATGAGAATCATTTGCATTAGAATGTGCGAATTATGCACCGTCAGGGAGAGAACACCCATGCGAAGCCTGCTTTCGGGCCTGCTCGTTATCGCCGTTCTGGCATCGGTTGGCTATATTGCCTTTTTTTCCAGCAATGGCAAGGACACCCTCACCCTCTATTCCGGACGGGGCGAATCCATGGTTCAGCCCATGGTTGAGCAGTTCGAGGAGAAAACAGGCATCAGCGTGAATGTCCGCTACGGAGACACCTCACAGCTTGCCGTGCTGCTGCAGGAGGAAGGCGATCGCACACCGGCCGACCTGTTCTGGGGTCAGGACGCCGGCGCCATGGGGGCACTGGGCCAGGCCGAGCTGCTCAACACCCTGCCCCGTGACATCTACGAGAACCTCCCGAGCATCTACACCAGCGAGACCGGTCACTGGGTGGCCGCCAGTGGCCGTGCCCGCGTCTTTGTCTACTCCCCTTCGCGCGTGGATGACGAGGAAAAACCCGAGAGCATTTTCGACCTCACCGACTCCAGATATGAAGGGCGCGTGGGCTGGGCCCCCAACAACGGCTCCTTCCAGTCCTTTGTGACCGCCATGCGCAACCAGCACGGCGATGAGAAGACCCTGGAATGGCTCAGGGACATGAAAGCCAACGGCGCCAAGACCTTCCGCAACAACAGCACCCAGGTCCAGGGTGTGGCCGATGGCGAAATTGACTTCGGTATTGTGAATAATTACTATTTACCGCGCTTTCTCGAGAATGATTCTGATTTTCCTGTGGCCCAGTCCTTTTTCGAACCGGACGACATTGGCAACCTGGTCAACGTGGCGGGTATTGGCGTCATTCGCGACTCCGCGAACCAGGAAGCAGCGGTGGAGTTCATCCGGTTTCTGCTGTCCGAGCAGGCTCAGGAGTATTTCACCCAGTCGGTCTACGAATACCCGGTGCGTGAAGGGGTAACCCGCAATCCGGACCTGGAATCCTTCGAGCATCTGCTGGATGTGGCGCCGCAAATCAATCTGGATGAACTGGAAGACCTGGAAGGCACGCTGTCATTACTGCGCCAGGCGGATCTGATCTGAACCGGGGGTAAGGTTGGGAATCGGCACGCAAAGTCAGCCGCCGCTGCGCATACTGGTACCTTCTCTGGTAGCGGCGCTGTGCATGCTCCTGCCGCTGGTCTATCTGGCGGTGCGGGCACTGCAGGCGGACCCGGCCACAGTGGCCGAACTGGTACTGCGCCCGCGCAACCTCGAGCTTCTGGTCAACACCCTGAGCCTGACCCTGGGTGTGCTCGTCATCAGCACCTTCATGTCCCTGCCCCTGGCCTGGCTGGTTACCCGCACCGACATTGCCCACAAGCGCCTGCTGACCATTCTGGCCGTGGTCCCGCTGGCCGTGCCGGGTTACGTCATGGCCTACGCACTGATGGGCCTGGGTGGGCACTACGGCATTTTCGCCCAGCTCTTTGGCTGGGAGCTGCCGCGCATCCAGGGCTACTGGGGGGCGACCCTGGCGCTGAGTTTCTACACCTTCCCCTATCTGTTTCTGAATCTGCGCGCCGCGCTGCTCGGTCTGGATGGCAATCTGGAGGAAAGCGCACGCAGCCTGGGCTACAGCGAACGCCAGATCTTCACCAAGGTCATCCTGCACCAGCTTGTACCCTCATTGATGGCCGGCTGGCTGGTGATCGGCCTTTACGTGCTGGGGGATTTCGGAGCCGTGGCACTGATGCGCTACGAGGCGTTCAGCTACGCCATCTTCAACCAGTACTCCGGCGCCTTTGACCGCATCTACGCCGCCTGGCTCTCACTGATGCTGCTGGCCCTGGCCCTGGTCTTTGTCATGAGCGAAAGCCTCGTTCTCAAAAGCCGCCGCCTGGCCAGTGTCGGGCGCGGCATGGCCAGGCCCGTACCGCACCGGCCATTGGGGCGCATGCGCCTGCCCGCCTACGCCTATCTCACCCTGGTCTACGCCAGTTCCATTGGCCTGCCGGTGCTGATTCTGGGCTACTGGCTGCTGATGTCGCCGCCGGATCTGCGCTTTTTCCTGGACGTGCCGACCACCTTTGCCCGCTCTGCGGCGGCGGCCATCCCCGCCGGCCTACTGGCTGCGGGCTTTGCACTGCCCATTGCCTATTACTCGGTGCGCTACCCGTCGCGCTTTGCCACCATGATCGAGCGCTCGGCCTACGTCGGCTATTCCATTCCGCCGCTGACACTGGCACTGGCGCTGGTGTTCTTCGCGCTGCAGACCGCACCCGCGCTCTATCAGACCCTGTCGCTGCTGATACTGGGCTGGACCCTGGCCACACTGGCATTGGCCCTGGGCCCGATCCGCAGCACCCTGATGCAGACCCGGCCCAACATGGAAGAGGCGGCCCACTCACTCGGCCACGGCCCCGTGACCACCTTCCTGCATGTGGTCTTCCCAAGGCTGCGGCGCAGTATGTTCGCCTCTTTCGCGCTGGTGTTTCTGTTCTGTATGAAAGAGCTTCCCATTACCTTCCTGCTTGCACCAACCGGGTACACCACCCTGGCTGTGACTGTATTCACCCGGACCTCAGAAGGTATGATGGCGGAAGCGGCCCCCTTTGCCGCCGCCATTGTGCTATTTTCAGGCCTGTCGGTCGGACTGGTGCTCAACCGTGAGGGGGACCGATAACAATGCTCGAGGAATCCCATATCAACTTCCACAGCAGCTCAGATGGCAACACCATCAGTGGCGGGGGCGGACTCGCACCCGAGACACTGCTGAGTGTCACAGGCCTTTGCAAACGCTTCCGCGACTCGGATGAGCGCGCCGTCGATGACGTGTCGTTTTCACTCAATCGCGGTGAAATCCTTGCGCTTCTGGGACCCAGCGGCTGCGGCAAGACCACCACCCTGCGCATGCTCGCCGGGTTTGAACAGCCGGATGTTGGAACCGTTTATCTCCACAACCGGGATGTGACCCATCTGGAGCCCCAGAAACGCAATATCGGCATCGTCTTCCAGGACTACGCCCTCTTCCCCCACATGTCGCTGACCCGCAACGTGGCCTTTGCCATGCGCCACATCCCCCGCGCCAAGCGTGATCAAAAGGCCCGGGAATGGCTGGGCATGGTGGGCCTGGCCGATCTGGCGGATCGGCTGCCGGATGAGCTCTCCGGCGGTCAGCAGCAGCGGGTGGCGCTGGTGCGCACCCTGGCGGCGGAGCCGGAGCTGGTGCTGCTCGACGAGCCCTTCTCCAATCTGGATGCTGCGCTGCGCGAAAGCACCCGCAAGGAAATGCGCGCACTGTTCAAGAAAACCGGCACCACGGTGGTGCTGGTCACCCATGACCAGGCCGAGGCCATGACCATGGCCGACACCATCGGCGTCATGAACCAGGGCATACTGCTGCAGCTCGGCGCGCCCCAGGCCGTCTACCGCGAACCCGCCAACGCCTTCGTCGCGGAATTCCTTGGCCATACCAACCTGTTGGCCGGCCACGCCGAAGGCATGTCCGCTGACACCGACATCGGACGGATCGCGCTGAACGCCGCCGCATCCGGTCCGGTAACGCTTTCACTGCGGCCCGAAGACCTGTGGCTGGCCCGATCCGACACTAACCAGGCTGAGGACGATGCCGTCATCGTGGATCGTGAATTCCGCGGCCATGACTATTTCTACGTCCTGCAGCGCGGCGATCAACGCTACTGTGCCATAATCCCCAATCACGACCCCCTTGAGGTAGGCAGCCGGGTGCGACTCAGCACCCAGCAGCAGGCGTCCATACTGCCATCGGAAGGCTGCCCCAACGACAGGAATGAACCATGCTGGTGTGCATCAATTGCAAACAGGGACTGATGGATCCAGTCCGAAGCGACGATGAGCCCGAATACACGGACCGCTACCAGTGCGGCCACTGTGGGCATGTGGACACCATTCCTTCAATGCTCATCATCGCCAGCCAGTTGATCTCGGCACTGCTTGGCGGTGCCATCACCGTCTACCTGCTGAAAAGACACGCTCTGGAGTTGAGTGCGGTGTTCAAGCAGGACGACCCTGCAAACCTGGAGCTGGCCATCCACGGCGGACTCAGTGCCTTCGCCCTGTTCATGCTCGCCGGCTTTGTCTACACCCTGTTGCGTGCCATCAGCAACCTGCGCATCCGCCATCACTACCGGCACCCGGGCTGACCCCCCCCACTCAGAGGCCCTCAACCTCCAGAATCTGCTTTTTACGGCTTATCCCCCAGCGATAGCCCCCATAGCCGCCGTTGGCCGGCAGCACCCGGTGACAGGGAATAAGCATGGCCACCGGGTTGGCGGCCACGGCGCGGCCCACCGCCTGGGCCGCGCCCGGGTTACCCAGGCGCGTGGCAATCTGCTTGTAGTTGAAGGTCTGTCCCGGGCTTGAGCGCAGAAGAAAACGCCAGACCGACTGCTGGAAGCGGGTTCCGATCACCTCCAGCGTAGGCGCAGGCCAGCCCCCCCTGTGGGGCCACTCGCGCAGTGTACGCTCCAGAGTGGTCAGGCGAGCATCGCCTTCCTCAACATGCTCCGGTGAACGCCCCCAGAACACGCCCGCCTCATCCAGCAGGGAACGACGCTCCGCATCGCCATCCACAAACGCCAACCGGCACAGCACATCCCCATGCCAAAGCGCGAACAACTCCCCCCACTGGGATGCAAAAGCACGGTACGCCAGCGGCTCATTACCGGTACGCCGGTCCAGCCAGATCACATTCATTCCCTGCTCCTCACTCAAAAACCATGGGCGCGGTGGCGTCCACATCCTCGCGGCTGATCGATACCTCGTCCTCATCACTGGTGTAACTGAGCCGGCGCAGCAAGGCCCGGCCGGAGTAATGCTCCAGATGTACCACCAGCATCTCATCCTCGTCTTCTGTGCCCATCAGGTGCCCACGTCCGGCGGCATAGACCACAAAGGCCACAATCTCATCTCCCACCGTCATCGCCTCGATGCTTCTGAAGATCAGACCGACGCGCTCCTCATCGTCCGTTCCAGCCTGCAGCGACATGTGCACGGGCCGGATACCACCGGTGCGCGACAGCACAAAGCCCCGGGGCCGGAACTGCTCGCCTTCCTCCGCCACGGCCTCACGCACCACCGGCAGGGTTTCCGACATCAGCCGGTTCCAGACCACCATGGGGCGATCATCCTCGACCTGCTCCGGCGGCACCTGCTCGGTGTCCGGCTCCACAGTGGCGCAGCCACCCAGAACCAGTACCAGTGCAAGGCCGATCAGAATCCGAATCTGTGGTGCCAATTGAGTGCCTCCTGCCTATGCGCCAATGCTGCGCCAGAACCGTCAGGGTAAACCAACTCACCCCTGCACGCACCGCCCGGGTGCACACACAATATATAGTATTCGTGCATCATTACCGTAATGTTCCGGAAAAGGCCCGCCATCAGCGGCAAAACCGCGCTCATGGCGCACCTCGCCGCGCTGTGCCCCGAACCAGGGCAGAGATTTTTTCGCAGTTCCAGGTTGACACCCACCAAACCCAAACCACACTATATGGGCATACCGAATAACAAAAAACGGATATATTGGGGTCTCACCAAAAATGATCCAGCTTGTCAACCACCCGGCCCAGACGCCGGATACGGGTTTTCCCACACTGGACCGCCGCCTCCCGGCGCCGACCCCGCGTGCGTCCATTACCGCACCCCCCGTGATTGTTCAACGAACACTCAAAACACAATATCTGGTGTCGAAGGATTCATTCGACAGCAGAGCACATCAATCGCAATAACAGGGAAACCGAGGGCACTCATGAACGCCAAAGTCCAAGATCTGACCAATAACATTCCCTTCCAGGAAACCTCCATCGACATCTGGTCCAGCAAATACCAGCTCAAGACCAAAGCCGGTGATGCGGTGGACAAGGACATAGAGGCGACCTACGAGCGGGTCGCCGAGGCACTCTCCTCGGTTGAACAGAAGAAAAAGCGCGACCAGGTCTTCAAGGACTTCACCTGGGCGCTGCGCAACGGCGCCATCCCGGCCGGGCGCATCATCTCCAACGCCGGTGCCGAAGCCCACAAGCCCTCCACCTCCACCATCAACTGCACCGTCTCCGGCACCGTGGAAGACTCCATGGACAACATCCTGGTCAAGAACCACGAAGCCGGCCTGACCCTGAAAGCCGGCTGCGGCATCGGCTATGAGTTCTCCACCCTGCGCCCGAAAGGCGCCTACGTCGCCGGCGCCGGCGCCACCACCTCCGGCCCGCTGTCGTTCATGGACATCTTCGATCGCATGTGCTTCACCGTCTCCTCCGCCGGCGGCCGCCGCGGCGCACAGATGGCCACCTTCGATGTGCATCACCCCGACGTGCTGGATTTCATCGAAGCCAAGCGCGAAGACGCCCGGCTGCGCCAGTTCAACCTCTCGCTGCTGATCACCGAGGACTTCATCGAGGCGGTACGCGACGACGCCGACTGGAAGCTCTCCTTCCCGGTCTCGCGCGAGGAAGTGGAAAAGGAAGAGCTGGATCTGAACGACCCGGAACAGTTCGTCTACCGTGACTTCCCCACCAAACGGGGCTACGTCACCGACGGCAAGGGCAAGGTCGCCTGCCGCATCTACCGCACCCTGCGTGCCCGGGCGATCTGGGACAAGATCATGTCCTCAACCTACGACTACGCCGAACCCGGCTTCATCCTGATCGACAAGGTCAACCGGATGAACAACAACTGGTTCTGCGAAAACATCCGGGCGACCAACCCCTGTGTCACCGCCGACACCTGGGTCCAGACCAGCAATGGCCCGCGCCAGGTCAGTGAACTGATCGGCCAGCCCTTTACCGCCATGGTTGACGGCAAGCCCCACGACAGTGGCGCGGATGGCTTCTTCCACACCGCCGACAAGCAGACCGTGACCCTGAAGACGGCCGAAGGCTATGAGCTGAAGCTGACCAGCGACCACCGCGTGCGCCGTGTCAGCGCCTTCAACCGCTACCGCACCGAGACCGAATGGTGTGCCGCCGGAGAGCTGAGCCAAGGCGACCGTGTACTGCTGAACGACCACCGCGAAATGGCCGACTGGGACGGTGAGCGCACCGAAGAGCAGGGTTATCTGCTGGGCCTGCTGGTGGGTGACGGTACCCTGAAGAGCGACAAGGCCATCATTTCAGCCTGGAAGCCGGCCGTGGCCGCCAATGGCGGACCCACCGCCTCCGGCGTTGACGCCGTGATGGCACGGGCGGAAGAAGCCGCCCGCACCCTGCCCCACCGCAGCGACTTCAGCGGCTGGCAGAGCGTCAGTGGCCGCAATGAATACCGCCTGGCCACCGGCGCCCTGAAGCAGCTGGCCGAAGACGCCGGCATGGCACCGGGCAATAAGGCCATTACAGCAGAACTTGAAAAAAGCTCCGCCGCCGCCTATCGCGGTTTCCTGCGCGGTTTCTTTGACGCCGACGGCTCCGTTCAGGGCCAGCAGGCCAAAGGCGTGAGCGTGCGTCTGGCGCAATCCGACGAAGCCCGCCTGCAGGCGGTACAGCGTATGCTGCTGCGCCAGGGCATCGCCTCCACCATCTACCGCGACCGCCGTGCAGCCACCGAAGCCACCCTGCCCAACGGCAAGGGCGGCGAGCAGGATTACGCCATCCTGCCGCAGCACGAGCTGGTCATCTCCGGTGAGAACCTCAGCCGCTTTGCCGAGCAGATCGGCTTTGCCGACACCGACAAGCAGGCCCGGCTGGAGAGCAGCCTGGAAGGCTATCAGCGCAGTCTCAACCGCGAGCGCTTTGTCGCCCGCGTAACCGGCGTTGAGAAGGCCAACACCGAAGCCGTCTACGACGTTCAGATCCCCGGCATCAACACCTTTGACGCCAACGGCCTGCACGCCCACAACTGTGGCGAACAGCCGCTTCCGCCCTACGGCAGCTGCCTGCTCGGCTCGGTCAACCTGACCCGCTTTGTGGAGTTCCCCTTCACCGAGAAGGCGCGCTTCAACTACGACAAGTACCGCAAGGTGGTGAGCATCTTCACCCGCATGCTGGACAACGTGGTCGAGATCAACGGCCTGCCGCTGGACAAGCAGCGCCACGAGATCGAATACAAGCGCCGCCACGGCATGGGCATCCTGGGGCTGGGCTCAACGCTGACCATGCTGGGCATGCCCTACGGCAGCGCCGAGTCCGTGGCCTTCACCGAAGAGGTGAACAAGGAAATGGCCCTGGAGGGCTGGCGTGAAGGCGTGAAGCTGGCCGAAGAGAAAGGCCCGGCGCCGATCATGAACGACGAGTTCGAAGTCACCGAAGAGATGCTCGAGCTGCGCCCGGAAATGCGCGAAGACGGCTACAAGGCCGGCGACAAGGTGGCCGGGCGCATCCTGCACGCCCGCTACAGCCGTTACATGCAGAAAATTGGCGAAGCGGAGCCGGAGCTGGTGGCGCAGATCGCCGAGAAAGGCGCGCGCTTTACCCACCACACCTCCATCGCACCCACCGGCACCATCTCACTGTCACTGGCCAACAACGCCAGTAACGGCATTGAGCCGAGTTTCTCGCACCACTACTCGCGCAACGTCATCCGCGAAGGCCGCAAATCCAAAGAGAAGGTCGACGTCTTCTCCTACGAACTGCTGGCCTACCGCCACCTGGTGAACAGCCGCGCCATGCCCTTCTCCGAAAACCCGGAAGAGCAGCTGCCGGAGTACTTCACCACCACCGACGACGTCAGCCCGAAACAGCACGTGGACATCCAGGCCGCGGCCCAGAAATGGGTGGACTCCTCCATTTCCAAGACCGCCAACGTGCCCACAGAGTTCGCCTATGAGGACTTCAAGGACATCTACATGTACGCCTACGAACAGGGGCTGAAGGGCTGCACCACCTTCCGCTTCAACCCCGAAGCCTTCCAGGGCGTACTGGTCAAGCAATCCGACCTGGAAGCCACCGAATACGAATTCACCCTGGAAGACGGCAGCACCGTAACCGTCAAGGGCCATGAAGAGATCGAATACGACGGCGAACTGCACAACGCCGCCAACCTCTTCGACGCCCTCAAAGAAGGCACTTACGGCAAATACTGAACCGTCTACCAGACCCGAGGACACGACCATGCCAGTCAGAATTGAAAAGAAAATCGTTGATCAGCGCGTTCTCAAGGAAGGCCACCCCGACAACACCAGCACCGAGGCGGCCAACACGCCCGCCCCGGAAGCCCAACCGCTGGTGATGAACGAAAACATCGAGCGGCCCGAGTTCCTGTTGGGCACCACCTACAAGATCAAGCCGCCGGTGGATGAACACGCGATGTACATCACCATCAACGACATCATCCTCAACGAGGACACCGACCACGAGATGCGCCGCCCCTACGAGGTGTTCATCAACTCCAAGAACATGGAACACTTCCAGTGGGTCATCGGCCTCACGCGGGTCATCTCCGCCGTCTTCCGCAAGGGCGGCGACCTCACTTTCCTGGT
>LKMJ01000085.1_pt1 | contig 56323 bp, 71 predicted proteins | sample 643391 | NCBI WGS metagenome assembly LKMJ01 (sample SAMN04112250, study PRJNA286221) | soda lake metagenome | biome: soda lake; feature: Kulunda Steppe; material: water; isolation source: sample PL-Br10 brine of Picturesque Lake | place: Russia: Kulunda steppe | collected 2010-07 | reverse complement strand
TCCAAAACTTGAATTTTAATTAATAAGAAATTAACGACATCAAAGGCCTTCATTCCAGAGAAGAGTTAAAAATAATATTCTTCACAATAAATTTTATGGTAAATAAATGGCACGACTATGAAACAGGACAGAATAGTCCTGAAGAAATCTATGCTGTAATCGAAAACCCGACAGGAACACAGAACAAATACGAATACGACAAAGACAAAGAAAGCGTTGTACTCGACCGAGTACTGCACTCCTCAATTAACTATCCAGGAGACTATGGGTTCATCCCACAGGCTTATTATGAAGACGGCGATCCAATGGACATTTTAGTCGTCACAACTCATGCAACCTTCCCAGGCTGCGTAATAGAGGTCAGGCCTATCGGAATCCTATACATGGATGACGGAGGAGAGCAAGACGACAACGTAATTGCTGTTCCGACAGAAGATCCGCGTTGGGATAATGTAGAAAACCTCGAAGATCTAAATGAGCACAAGAAAAAGGAGATCGCAGAGTTCTTCAAGACTTACAAGAACCTAGAGCCTAAGAAAGAAGTAAAAATTGAAGGATGGGGCGGAAAAGAAGAAGCCCACGAAGCCATCGAAAAAAGTGAGGAGCTTTACTCAGAGAAATTTGAGTAATTACTCAGAAGTAGCGACTATTTAAATATTTTTTCACTTTCTTTTCTATTTATGATTCAAGAAGACGGAGCGCAGTCATCAAATTTAGAAGATGAGTATGCAGATCTAGATCTGTCAATTTCAATAAGTGAAAATTACCGGGAAAAAGCAGCTGAAAATATTGATTCGCTGAAAGAACTTACAAAGAAAGGTACAGACTCTATACAAGACAATGCAGGAGGAACAAGTCATTTTGAACTTGCATATAAATTTCTATCAGCGGAAAGAAATGACGGATGGACTCTCTCAGAGATTCTCTTCGAAAATAATGAAGAGGCTGAAGAAATTTACCTAACACTCAGTAATGCTGAATCAACAGATCTCAACAAAGAAGTCCAAGGTGTAGAATACTTCCAAAATGGAGGTAGAAAAGGTATAGATCCAAACACTGTAAAGAAGGCCTATCAAGACCTAGCAAATGCTATCGACTTTAAAATTGAAAAACTGGCGGATGAGTTGAAAAACTCTAGAGATTATTCTGGATAAGACTAAAAAGAGAATAAAAAAGCCTAAATAGCCAATTTAAATTTATTCTTGAATTTTTACTGGAACGCCTTTCTCTTTCAGTAATTCAACTTGCTGTTTGACGAAGTCTTCTTCATTTGAGCCTTTGGTTGCAACCATGTAGACTTGTGCGTCTCCTACAGGCCTCATGACTCTTCCTGCTCTCTGAGTTGCCTGTCTACGACTTCCTCCTTGCCCGCTCATTACTATTCCTACTTCTGCGTTTGGTAGGTCTAGGCCTTCGTCTCCGATTCTAGAAACAATCATCGTGTCAAGGTCTCCTTCTCTAAAGTCTTCAAAGTATTTCTCTCTTTCATCGAAATCAGTTTCCCCGGAGATGAATGGTATGTCGTAGTCATTGCTTAGGTCTTCTCCTTGGTCTAGCCAGTCGCAGAAAATCAAGGTTTTCTGATCCTTATACTCATCCAGTAACTCTTCCAGTACTTTTTTCTTGGCAGGATTCTTTGATGCTATAATCGCTTTCTTGATTCCTGAGGCCTCCTCATATTTGTGCCTGTAGAAGTCTGAGGCCCAATCCACCATTCTTATTTCTACATCAGGTTTTACTACATGGCCTTCGCTGAAGAATCTTGCCCAGTCTCCACCGATCTCTCTTCCGATTAGCGCGAATATTTCTCTTTCTTTTGTGTCTTCTCTGACCGGGCTTGCGGATAATCCGATTCTTCTTGTGGACTGAAGTGTTGCAGTTTTCCTAAATAGGTCTGATGGGATGTGGTGAACTTCGTCGAAGATTATCAGCCCCCAGTCCTGCCTAAATAGATTAGTTTTATCGCCAGCCATATGGTATGTGGCGATTGTGACATCGTTCATTTCTTTGGTGTCGCCATGGTATTCTCCGATCTGATCTTCTGTCAAAGTTGTCTTATCTAATAGTTCTCTCTTCCACTGATTCACCAAGTTTCTCTGAGGTACTAAAATCAGTGTAGGTGCATCAACTTTGCACATCAATCCTATGCTTGTAACAGTTTTTCCTGATCCTGCCGGATTCGCTAGAACTGCGGCTTTCTCACTGTAGGCCTTTTCCACATATTCTTCTTGGTAGTCTCTGAGCTCAATACCTTTCAGCTCCGCACCGATTTTCTCGTCAACTTCCCTGAACTTTGAATTATCATCTACAGGATATCCTTTCTTCAGTAAGGCCTCTTTGATCTCTGCACGAGACTTGCTGCCCATCGCAATTCTAGATGAAGTGTCTGATAGATCAACAGATAGGTTCTTTCTTACTTTTTCTATGCTCCTTGCCCATTCCATTCTCTCTGTTTCTTCGGCTTGTAGAACATGGTAATGGCCTTTGTGTTCGATTGAGAACATTTCCTGTTTATTGTAGGTTCTTTCTACCCATTCCATGAATCTTGGGTAGCTTCCGACTACTCTGGTATATACTTCTCTCATCTCTTCTAGCGAAAGGTCTGAGTTCCAGATATCCATCTCTCTTACTTGGAACTTGTAGTGTTCTCCCGAACTTGTTTCCATGTGCGAGATAGATGATATTTCATTCAGTGTCTCGCTGTCCGGATGTGAAAGCACTATTTCTCTCTGTGCTTCAAAGAAAACTACCTGGTTTTGGATTTGGTCGATAAGCTCGTCCTTGCTTTTATCTTCAAGAGTCATGCCTTATCAAATGCAGGTAAAACTTTAAAACGGTCACGAACCGGAAATAACTGTGAAGAAATCTAATTTAACCCGTAAACTTTCAGAAATAGATGATTTTGAAGACCCTAGAGTCGAACTTGAACAGTATCAGACCCCTCCACAGCTAGCGGCAGATATAGCGTATAATGCATACATGCAGGGCAACGAAAAAGTAATAGATTTAGGCACAGGTAACGGGATAATCGCTATAGGGGCAGCTCTTTTAGGCCTAGAGGTTACAGCCGTGGAAATAGATAGAAAGGCTTTAGAAAAGGCAAAAGAATATGCGGAAGAGTTCGGAGTTGAAATCGATTTTGTGGAGAAAGACGTTACTGAATTTGAAACCGATGAAGTTTTTGATGCTGTTTTGATGAATCCTCCTTTTAATGTTCAAAGCGATGAAGGCGTGAAGTTTTGGGAGAAGGCCTTGGAGATTGGAGATAGTGTTTATGGGCTTGCAGGCAAAGGGTTTGAGGCACGTTTAAAACGTTTGTGTAACGAATTTAATCATGAAATACTGGCGTGTGAGGCCTACACTATAGGGCTTCCGGCTAGTTACAGATTCCATACTGAGTCGATTAAAGAGACTCCTGTGGATCTTTACATTACAGAGGCGAAACAATAAATGGAACTTGATACTACTGAGAAAGATGGACGTCTGCTTGTTGACATGGAGCAGAATCATGCACTGGCAAACCTGTTAAGAAAAGCTGTATGGGAGAACGATGGCGAAGCCGGTTACGATAAAGGCCACCCATTAGGAGATGAATCAGTGCTTATTATAGAAACTGATAACCCTGAGGAAACTCTGCAGGACGCAGTCGACACAGCCAGAAATTGGCTTGAAGACATTAAGTCAGACCTGTAAAAAAATTTGGCAGGTCTTATTAACCTGTTTTCAATTAATTACTTTGTATGACTGATAACGAATCCGTTTTTCTAAAGGAAGGATATTTCATAGTTCTAGCGCTTGTGCTGGCTTTTGGCATCCTACAGTTTTCAGGGACAGCAATGGGGACCGACAAGCCAGTTGTATCAGTCGTTTCATGTTCGATGTATCCAGAATACGATAGAGGAGATGTATTAGGCGTTAACGGCGTTAGCTTTGACGAGATTGAAGAAGGAGATGTAATAGTATACCAAGTGCCTCTAGAAGTTGAGATAGAGTTGAATGGTGAAAGATTTACAGTTACGGAAGAGGCCTCAAATACGGCTATAGGAGAGGTCAAAGTTTTGACAGTTCAAGAGGATGAGGCTGTGCTTGAAGTTGATGGGGAGAGACTGAGAATTCGTGACAGCGGATCCTACACAGTTAGTGGAGAAAGAATTACAATCCGAAGTGTTTCTGGCATGGATATTCCGGTAGTTCATAGAGTAACTCATAAAGGAGAAGAGTCGTTGGAGACTAAAGGAGATAACAATCCTCAGCAACTGGATTTTGAGAAAGATATAAGGCCTGAACAAATTCATGGAAAAGTGTTTTTCAAGATTCCTAAAGTAGGAGCGGTAAAACTGATAGCTATGGACTTTACAGGAATGACTGGACAGCCTTTTGTTATTGACAGTTACAGGAGCTGTGGTTGAAAGGCCTTATAAGTTTTCACAATGTCAATTTGTGGGTATGGAGTTCTGCGATGAATGTGGAGGAATGGTAGTCTCAGAGAAAAAGGATGGAGAAAACCGTATGAAATGCAGGAGCTGCGGTGCCTATCAAGACGATGTGGATCCTGAAGAGATGAAAGTAACTGAAGAGAAAGAAGACGATCCCATGGACAGGCTGAATGTAAACGATGGCGAAGAAGAAGCTACCAGGCCTACAACAACTAAAGAATGCAAAAATTGCGGCGAAGAAACTGAACAAGAATGGTGGATGGAGCAGACCCGTGCATCAGACGAGCCTGAAACAAGATTTTACAAATGCCGTCAGTGCGGGAATGTCTACAAGGTATACGACTGAAGGCCTAAAAAATATTTACTAGGATTCTTCTATCTCAATATTTTCCTCTTCAATTTTATCGGACAAATCATTGAGAGAGGCCCTCAACTTAGATAGCTCGTTTTCTACTTTCCCTTTGTGATCCTCAAACTCTGAGGCCTCAACTTTAGATTCTATATCCCATTCCTGTCTATTCGTATCCAGTATAAATTCATTCTCTAATTCTTCAATTTTATCTTTCAAGCTCTCTATTTCATCAAAGAGCGCATCCTGACCTTTTTTCAATCGAGTAACTTTGGACTCAAGCTTTGAAAGATTCTTATCTGTTTTCGAGAGCTCAGAGTCAAGCACATCTACCCTTTCAATATAGTTAGATTGAATACTGCTGAACTTTCTAAACACTTTTTTCAAAGACTTTACATCTTCAGCATTATCTGCTATATGCTCTGATATTCTTTCTTCACTTGTTAAGGCCTCTACTATCTCATCTATCTCTTGATCGTGGTGCTGGACTGCATTGTCCAAAGCATTCATGTGGGCCTTAATATCTTCTACAGCCATCATTACAGATTCTACTTCTTCCTTAGTCTCATCATTTCCGAACAATGGCATATCTGATTTTTTGGTTTTCTGGTATTTGAATCAACGGGGTTCAAATAAAACATTTCACCTCCAAAAATTAATTATGCCAGAACAGATGAGAAGAGCGCCGGCAAGGCCTAAGAACATTGATGAGATCGACGCACAAAATGATATTAGAGTAAGAGTGATTGGAACAGTATTATCGATTGAGGACGATTCAATTTCACTTGATGATGGAACAGGAAGTGTCGAAGTGTTCTTAGAAGAAGACCAGATTGAAGATTTAGAAGAAAGCCAGAGAATCAGAGTATTTGGCCGTGTACTACCTACTCCTGACAGTTTTGAGCTTCAGGGAGAGGTTGTGCAGGACTTCTCGGAAGTTGATCCAGAGCTTCAGGACAGAGTTAAAAAAGTTGTTAACACTAACGAGTAACATAGGGGAATTGTAATGTTCAAAGCAGAAACAGAAGAAGTCAGCCTACTCAAAGACTCAATGAAAACCATTTCAGATCTAATCAGCGAAGGCCTCTTCCAGCTAGAAGACGGTGGAATGAAGCTTGTAGCAGCAGATCCAGCACTAGTAGGATTAGTCGACTTCAAAATAATGGAAGAAGTATTCGACGAATACGATTTAGATGAAGAAACTAAAGTAGGCCTTAACATTGAAAATCTATACTCAATTCTGCGGAGAGCAAATGCGGACGATACTATCACATTTGAACTCAAAGAATCCCGCTTCCACATCACAATGGAAAACAGTTCAACAAGAAACTTCTCACTACCAGTACTCAACCTTTCAGAGGACGACATCCCTGAGGTAGGAAACTTAGAGTTTGACTTTGAAGCAGAGCTTGAAGCACCAGTCCTTGAAGGAGCAGTAAAAGACTCAATGGTTGTCAGCGATGCAGTCACAATATCAGCAACAGACGAAGAACTTAATATCAGAGCTGAAGGAGACCAAAGCAACGCAGACTTCACAATCACAGCAGGAAGCGAAGGAGTTATATCCATGGATGGAGAACCAGTCAAATCAATGTTTTCACTGGACTACCTTTCCAAGATGATTGGCGCCAAAAAACTTTCCGAAAATGTAACAGTTAAACTGGGCGACGACTTCCCAATGAGAATGGAATTCGTAAGGCCTGAAGAAGTAGACCTAAGCTTTGTACTCGCCCCAAGAATCGAAGAAGAATAACGATGAACGAGCTTCTTTCAGAGGAACAAAAAGGTTTGTTAGCGAACAGAGAACTGTACTCAAAGACTCTCAGAGCATTAGCTGAATCTGACGAAAGCTACATTAAAACCAGAGAATTAGAGGATCAAACAGGTTATTCGGATGGAGAGGCTACAGCTTTTCTTGACATTTTAAGACAAACAAACTATATATCGGGCCAAGTCAGAGAAGGAGAGTACCACTGGAACACAAACCCAGAAAAGACAAAATGGATGAATGTTAAACGAATCTTGGACGAAGGCCTCAAACTGTAAACAACCATATCAAATTTAGTATTAACCAGTTGATTTTCTACCGTGGGACATGAATTGAAGGACTGGCAAATCCGCCAGTACTATGAACAGGATGAGCTCCAAGAGAAGATATTGGAGTTAGCAGAGTATAGAGAGGTAGCTCCAACTTATCCTAACGGTTACGGGACTAGGCCTGATGCAATCAATTTCCCTGGAGATTTTATGCAGTTTGTGGAGAACGGTGCTGAGGCCTTTCATTTTTCTGTTGAGCGATGGAGGAATCCTTTGATGATTGATCAGGTCTCTGATCTGGATAATTTGAGGGAGAACTGGGATTTAGTGATCGATATTGACTGTGATGACAGTTTTGAGCTTTCTCAAAAGACTGCAGAGCTGGTAGTAGAAGAACTACGCCAACACGGGATAGATAATATTTCGGTCAAGTTTTCAGGCAATAGAGGATTTCATATAGGTGTGAGAGGCGAAGCTTTTCCTCAGGAGATTGGGGATGAAAGTTATTCTGAGCTTTATCCCCATTTAGCGCGTGGAATAGTTGACTATATTCGGCATAACTTGAAGGATCAGATGATAAAGGCTGTGAGAGAAGCAGGATTTAAAGAGGATATGGAGACTGATGAAGGCCTTGATCCTTATCAGGTTGCGGATATTGAGAATGACTGGGGTCAAAGACATCTTTTCCGGATGCCTTACAGTCTTCACGATGGTTCAGGCCTGGTTTCTTTGCCGATTTCTCCTGATGAGATCTCCAGTTTTAAGAAGGAAAAAGCAGAAATTGATGAAGTTGATTTTGAGGAAGACTTCCTGAAAGAATACGAGGAAGATGAAGGTACTAATCTTGCGGTTCAGGCCTTAGACTTTGTGGAGGATAGAAGAGAGGAACGGAAGAAGGAGAGAGTTGATAAAGAGTTTGAGAGGCCTGATGACGCGATTCCTGAGTCTTATTTTCCGCCTAGCATCAAGAACATTCTTGAAGGGTTAGAGGATGGTCGTAAGAGAGGTCTGTTCATCTTAATCAATTTTTATCGTTGTGTCGGTTATGGCTGGGATGAGATAGAGCAGAAGATGTGGGAGTGGAACGATCGGAATAAGGAGCCTTTACGTGAAGCTTATGTGAAGTCTCAGTTGAGGTGGCATCGTAACAGGGATGAGGATGTGCCTCCGCCTAACTATGATTCTAATGGTTATTACAAGGATATGCAGGTTTATGAAGGAGATAATTTGGAGGAGAAGGTTCCGAATCCTGTAAGTTACGCTTTTAGAAAGAGAGGGGATAGAGATGGAAACGCAGATAATGAGGATGATGACAAGTTTGTCTGTGAAATGTGCGGTAAAGAGTACCAAATTGAATCATATTATAAGAAGCATGTTCAGAAATGTTTCGGCTGATTTCAAGTTAAGGTAAAAAGTTTTCACTTCTTCAAATTAAATAGGATGGACGCATTAACATTCAGCGACTTAAGGAAGATCCAGAAAAACGAGCGCAGAGCCGACGAACTAACTGAACTAGATGAAGATTTTATTCTACGAGCCAATGAATATCTTGAAAGAAAAGAAGACGCTGGCGACAGAAGAGACTATACTTCATCAAAAAGAGTATTCAGAAAGATAATTGCACTTAGAGAACAGAAGATAGTGAAGAACGCCCGGCTCTCACTTAAATCTAATATTAAGGCCTCAGAAATGAACTTACTGCCTCGAGAGCAGGAACTTTTCCGTGAGACCAAAGAGTTATTCGAAAAACATAGAGACCGTATCGCAGATGTTGAAACCGCCAAGACACAGATAGAAGATATAGGAACAGAGGAAGTCGAAGAAAATTCTGAATCAAAAGTTGAAACTGAACCTGAGACAGAGGACAAAGATGTTATAGAAGAGCCTGAAGAAGTTGAGGCCTCAGAAAATGAGGAGGTTGAGGATGTGGAAGACGGTTATTCGAAAGTGAATATTGTGTCTGATGTACCAGAGTTTATGGGAACTGATCTCGAATCCTATGGACCTTTTGAAGAAGGCGATAGTCCAGTAATACCTGATGATAACGCTGAAATCCTTGTAAACCGTGGGAACGCAGAAGAGGTTTAGAAAATGGTAGAAAAAGTATTCGCAGTCAGCGGATCAGTAATAACAGGAAAACTGGAAAAACTTGGTGAAATAGCTGAAGCATTGGAAACAGAAGAACAGATTCTTGTAGTTACTGGTGCAGGAGGCCTGAAAGAATATATTTATGCGTCAGGAGAGTACGGCAATCAAGGAGAGCAAGACTTGGTAGGAATTGCTGCTACTCGTTTGAACGCGAGAACTTTGATGACTGCTATGGAAGCATACCCTGATGTGCCGGAGACAGCTGAAGAAATTAGGGTCGCCGCAAGCACAGGAATGGATGTCGTCATGGGAGGCCTAACACCCGGACATTCTACTGATGCGGTTGCGGCAATCGCTGCAGAGATCCTAGATGCAGATCTATATATCGCAACAAGTATTGACGGAGTCTACGACAGAGATCCTGAAGATAAAAACGCAAACTTTTTGGAAGAAGTTACTGTAGAAGACTTGAAAGACATAATTTCGGGGAATAATGAAGCTGGAAAACACGAATTAATTGACTCGACCGCGCTCGAGATAATCAAAAGATCAGGTATTTCAACCAAGGTTTTCGAGGCCTCACTCGATAACCTAGAAAGTCCTGAAACTTGTAGAGGATCGAAAATTGTGGTAAATCCTTGAAGCCTTTTTAAAGTTTAGATATTGATTCTTCTGTATGGTAAAGATTCCAAAGGAGCAGAGGCGTTATTGCCCTAACTGCGATGAACATACGGAGCAAACAGTTAAGGAAGCAACTAACCGAGGAGCTAGTCCTTGGAGTAAGAAGGCAAGAAAGAGACAGAGAAAGATTGACAACGGTTACGGATCATTCCCTTATGAAGATCCATCACATCTTTCAAGAGGAAAGTCTAATCCGACCTCAAGCAAGCACGACCTTCAGTTCACATGTAAAGAATGTGGAAAGGCCTGGAAACCTAGAAATCAGCCTAGAGCTGCAAAGTTCGAAATCGAGAGGTAATTAATCAAATGGCACAGAATTTTATCAGAGTTGAATGTGGAGAATGCGGAAACAAGCAGAACATCTATTCAAGGCCTGCAAACGAAGTTGAATGTCTTGTATGCAAGACAGTTATTGCTGAGCCAACCGGCGGAAAAGCCGAGTTGAACGGCAATGTCCTTAAGCAGCTTGAAGTAGAGTAGACCGCGAACCTGCTTTTTAAATAAATCATCTTTTATTCTATACTTTATGAAATGGTACAAAGATAGGCCTGAAGAAGGAGATTTTGTAGTAGTAAAACTTGTCGATGTAGATACTAACTCAGCCTTCGCAGAGCTAGAAGAATACGAAGACCAGAGAGGGATGATCCATATATCTGAAGCATCCCGAAGCTGGATCCAAGACTTAACAAAAGAATTCTCAGAAGGCGAGAAAACAGTCGCACAGGTAATTGAAGTAGACGATGATTCAATAGGCCTTTCTTTGAAACGTGTTAATGATAAACAGAAAAAGGATACAATGGCTCGGTGGAGAAAAGAAGAGAAAGCCGGAAAATTTGTTGAAGACTTGAAGGAAAAAGTTGATGTAGATGATATTTACGAAGACGTAGTTTTCCCATTACAGAAAGAGTTCGAATCTTCCTTCCATGGTTTCGAGATTTCTATCGCTGAAGAAGCTAGACTGAAAGAATTTTTAGACGATGAAGTAGTTGATGCTATCCAAGAAGTAGCTAAGGAAAATATTGATTTGAAGCAAGAGAAGTTTGAAGGAGTAATAGAAATCGAATTTTATCAGGGAGACGGACTAGAAAGAGTGAAAGAATGCTTCAACCAGACTGATGAAGGCGTAGAAATCAAATACATGTCCGCACCGAAGTACAGTATTGAGGCTTGGGGACGGACTCAAGAACTCGCTAAGAAAAGAATGGATACTGCCACAGATAAGATCCGAGAAAAGGCTGAAGAACTAGATGGAACATTCAGTTTCTCAAAGGCATAAAAACGATGATCAAAAAATGTACTGAATGTGGAGGCTTTACTCTACAAGACAAACACTGTGACATTGATACTGTCACAGCTAGGCCTCCAAAATTTTCATACCCTGACAAGTATGGAAAATACCGTAGGAAAGCTAAGCGTGGAGAAGTATAACAAATTATGACAACTGAAATAAGACTTGACAGCGAACTCGAACTAGAAAACCCGTTATTTATTGAAGGCCTGGCAGGAATCGGACACATAGGAAGAAACTGCGTCAGCTTCCTAGCAGATAATTTAGAAGCTGAAAAAGTCGGCGAGCTTCATAGCCATCACTTTCCGCCATATACGATAATTCAGGATGATAAAACTGTTAAAGCGCTTCAAAACGATATTTACAGGGCAGAGATCAACGGGAGAGATGTTGTGCTTCTTGAAGGTAATGCTCAGGCCTCAAGTCCTCAAGGACATTACGAAATTGCTGACAAAGTACTCGACTTCACAGATGAGATTGACGCAGATGAAATTATTACTATTGGAGGCTATGGAAAAGGTGAAGTAGTCGAACAGCCTGAAGTCTTCGGAGCAGTAACTTCAGAAGAAATTAAAAACGAATACAGTGATGCAGGAGTCCAATTTGACCATGATGTAGGGCAAATCGTAGGGATTTCAGGCCTCTTACTAGGATTAGGAGAGAGCAGAGGAAAATCAGGTATAGCTCTGTTGGGAGAGACTCCAGGATTTTTGATGAGCGATCCTAAGTCCACCGAAGCAGTTCTCGAGGTACTGGAGAAGGCTTTAGATATAGAATTGGATTACTCCAGTTTAGATGAAAAGGTTGAGGAGTCTCAAGAAGTGCTTAAAAAACTTCAGAATCTTAAAGCTAGTAAGGATAAGGATGAGAGCAGTCAAAGCTCTGATCTTGGATACATAGGGTGAAACAATAAATGGAATACACAAGATACGAACGAGCAAGAATTTTAGGCGCCAGAAGCCTACAGATAGCTATGGGCGCTCCCACATTCGTCGATCACGATGATTCAGAAGAACCGAGGAATGTTGCGGAATTAGAGATGGAAGAAGGAAAACTTCCAATCACAGTCAAATAACACCACTTCTCTTTTTATTTCAGAATATACTATTTTCTTCTATGAAAGTTGAGAACCTTAAACTACGGAAAATTCTAGATTCAAGAGTAAACTATACAGTAGAAGCAGAAATAAACGGAAAAAGAGCTGCCGCGCCTTCAGGAGCATCCACAGGAACACATGAAGCAAAATGTTTTGTACCCCAACACCTAGAAGAAATTGAAGATATGCTTCAAAGAACCAAAGAAGAAATATTTACCCAAGAAGAATTTGACGATGCATTACACACATTTGATCAGACAGACGATTTTTCAAGACTAGGAGCATCAGCAATCGCATCAAGTTTCGCATTCAAAAAGGCCTCAGGTTTCGAGCATACAAACAAGTTTCCGTTACCTCTAAGCAATGTTATAGGCGGAGGAGAACACGGAGGAAATACATCAATCCAGGAATTTCTTGTTCTTCCTGTAAATGCTGAAAGTTTTCCTGAAGCAGTTGAAACCAATAAAAAGATCTACCATGAATTAAAAGAGAGATATAGCCAGAAAATAATGGGTATGAACGACGAAGGCGCTTTAATTACATCTATGAACGATGAACAAACCTTAAAGGCCTTAAAAAAGGTAGCAGATAAATATGATGCTCGTATAGGCCTCGATATTGCCGCTTCAGAGTTTTATGAGAACGGAGAATATAATTTTTCGAGCATGCATGAAAAGTTCTCAGGCGAAGAAATGGTTGATTTTGTCGACACATTAATCGAAAAGTTCGACTTGGTTTATGTAGAAGATCCTTTAGACCAAGAAGATTTCAAGAATCATGCAAAGCTGACCAAGATGCATCCGGATGTTTTGATTTGTGGAGATGACTTATTTACTACAAACTATGAGCGGTTGGAAGAAGGTATAGAGCACGGCGCATGTAACTCATTAATTGTTAAACCTAACCAGATTGGGACAGTTACAGCTGCTGAGCATACTGTTGAAGTCGCAGATGAAAACGGTTATACTCCTGTGATTTCCCATCGATCAGGTGAGACTTGTGATGCAACTATTTCAGATCTAGCATTAGAGTGGGAATGCCCAATTATTAAGGCTGGCATCGCAGATATCAGGATTGCGAAATTGAACCGGCTTCTGCGTCTTTGGGAAGAGAAAGAAGACCCCGAAATCAGTTACTGACGTCGAGCCGTATTTAACTTTTGGTCATGAACTGTATGTCATGACCGAGGAAGAACTTTTGATAGACCGAGAGGAATACCTGAAAAGAGGCGTCCATATTGGAACAAAATCTCAGCATAAAGACATGGAAGACTACATTTTCCATGTGAAGAAAAACCAGCTAGCTGTAATTAATCTTACTAAGACAGATCAGCAGATCAGAAAAGCTGGCGAATTCCTTTCAGACTTCGAACCTGACACAGTATTGTTTGTAGGTAGAAAGCCTGAAGCTAAAGAACCAATTGAAAAATTATCTGAAGCATTGGGAACCGACTTTATTACTGGCCGCTTCATGCCAGGAAGTCTAACAAATCCTCAGTCAGAAAACTTTACAGAACCTGATGTAATTGTAACTATCGATCCTGAAGTTGACGCACAGGCTATTGATGAAGCAGCAGATACAAATGTCCCTGTAGTATCCATGGCAGACTCTGAAAACAGGCTGGACAACATTGACGTTGTAATTCCTGCAAACAACAAAGGAGAAAAAGCTATCGGAACAGTACTATACCTTTTAGGAAAGGAAATTTCACAGCACAGAGACATAGAGTTTGACTACGAGCTTGAGGACTTCGCTGAAGTTGAAGAAGTCGAAGACGAAGAATGAAAGCACTCTTAATCACAGGAACAGTCAGGGAAGGAAATAAGAGTCAAAGAGTTGCTCAGCAGGCCTTAAAATCTTTTTCTAAGACTGGTGAAGCTAAACTTTTTGATCTCTGTGAAAAGGAAGTTCCTTTAATGGAGCAGCGTCTAAGTCATGATGATTCTCCACCTGAAGATGTTACGGAGTTCAAAGAGCTTGTGGACTGGTGCGACATAATTTTGCTTGTAACACCAGAATACAACCACAGTATTCCTGGCGCGTTAAAGAATTTGATTGACTACCTTTACGAAGAATATACTGGAAAGGCCTTTGCTTACATTACAGTTTCAGCCGGAGGGTTCGGAGGAGTAAGAGCTCAAAGCCATTTAAACGATATTACTTTAGCACTCGGTGGAAGGCCTGGACCAAGTTTACATGTATCTAACGTTAATAACCATTTTTCCGGAGAAGAGGTTTCAGAAGAGTATATTGAACGGCTGGAAGGTTTTGCCGAGAAAGTAGAAGATTTCATTTGAACCGAATGCTTTAAACCTAGGCCTTTCTAACATTGTTCTATGTTTAATTTAGGCGGAAATGATAAGGAGAAGCTGAAGGAAAATATGGAGGAAATCAAGGATTTAGTGAATTCGCAGGAGCAAGAAGGCTCTTCAAACCCACAGGATTTAATGGAGGGTTCTCAGGATTCAGCTCCTGAGCAGCCGGAAGAGACTCCGGAAAACCGTCAAACATCTAGTATTAATCAGGAAGCAGGTTCTGAAATAAATACTGAACCAGATATGGTAAATGACCAATCTTCTAACACTCAAAATTCTACGGATCAGGACCTGAATAATTTACAAGATGCTATCAACAATCAGTCTTCTAGCAGTCAGGAATCTGCAGGCGAACTAAATATAGATCAGAGCTCAAGAAACAATAATTTTGATTCTTCTAGAGGCCTTGATGATAACAGTTTAGGAGATAGTCAAGAGCCTAAATCTAGAGATTCCGATTCAAGCAGTCTTTCAGGTTTTAAGTCTAAAAATGACAGGTCTGATGCTTCAGATCAGGCCAGTCCTAATTCAAGCAGCGATACTTTATTCCTAGAAGTTGACGAGTTCAATAGGGTTAAGGAAATGGTTGATGAGATGAAGTATCTATCTAGAGAAATGAATGATTTAATGGATAATCTTGAAGGAGGAGTTGATGAGGATAGAAGAATTGAATCGGAAGCTCAAGACGTTATTGATGAGTTTTCTCAGCGGAGAGAGCATATCGAGTCTTCCATCAATTAACTGTAAAACTGTTGCCCAATAATTCAGTGTTATGAGCGAGGAAATCCGTGAATTAAATCAGAAAGTTTCTAGTTTAATTGCTGAACTTGAGTCAGCTAGTTTTGATTCCCGACTTGAGAAAGAGGAAGCACATAGGATCCTTCAGAGACTGGAGGAAAAGCTTCACAGCTTTGAAGCAGAGCATCTTGAGGATATTCTTATCCAAGGTTAGTATTTAAAACTTGGAGTGGATTTACAGTTTAACCTTGATGAAAACTTTCAGGGAGAGGTTAAAATTCAATGAGCTACAATAAATTCGAACCAAACGATTCACTAGCAGAAAAAACCTATAATGTAATTGAAACAGCTGCAGACACAGGAAAGATCGCAGTAGGTACAAACGAAGTTACCAAGTCAGTTGAAAGAAACAACGCAGACCTGGTAGTTATCGCAGGAGATGTATCACCAGAGGAAATTGTAATGCATCTACCAGCACTCGCAGAAGAAAAAGATATTCCATACACATTTGTACCAGAAAAAGAAGAACTAGGCCTCGCAGCAGGCATCAACGTTCAGAGCGCAACAATCGCAGTAACCCAGTCAGGAAACGCTGAAGACGAAGTAGAAGATGTAGCAGAAAAAGCAGCTGAACTACTGGAAAAAGAGGAAGAATAAACTCTTCCCCTTAATCCAAGGTGAATAACTCAAAATGGCAGTAGCAAAAGTAATTGAAGTTATCGGCGATCAAGGACACAGAAGTGTCCGAAAAGTCCGTTGCCGCGTAATTGAAGGCGACGAAGAAGGCAAAATACTTGTAAGAGATGCTAGAGGCCCAATCAGGGAAGACGACATCGTACACATCAAAGAGACACAAATGGAAGGGTGAAATAAGAAATGAAGTGTGATTACTGCGGTGAACAAGTACAGAAAGGAAACGGAAAGCTTCTAGTCCTGAACTCAGGTAAGAAGCTATACTTCTGCTCTGGCAAATGCCAGAAAAACCACGACAAGGGACGACAACACACCTATCCTGAATAGAGGCCTGAAATAAAGTGATGTTCAGATGCCTCGCCAACCTATCCTCTCAGTTTTAGGACACGTAGACTCAGGAAAAACCACGTTACTAGATAACATTCGTGAGTCTAAGATAGTAGACGGCGAGGCAGGCGGCATCACCCAGATGATCGGCGCCACAGAAATACCTTTAGATACAGTTAAAGATGTTTGCGGAGATCTTCTAAACCAACTTGATACAGATTTGACGATTCCAGGCCTTCTTTTTATTGATACTCCAGGGCATGCAGCATTCTCTTCTTTGAGAAAGCGCGGAGGATCAATCAGCGATATTGCAGTCCTAGTTATTGATATTGAAGAAGGTGTTCAGCCTCAAACTGAGGAAGCAATTAAGATTTTGAAACAAAGTGAAACTCCTTTTGTAATTGCTTTGAACAAGATTGACAAGATGCCAGGATGGAAAAGCGAGGATGAATGTTTTTCCAGGAATATTCAGAATCAGTCTGAAAAAAATATTCAGAAACTAGATGAAGAAATATACGAATTGATGGCAGATCTGAACGAATATGGTTTCGTTATTGACAGATTTGATCGAGTCGATAATTTCACAGAGAAAATTGGAGTGGTTCCTATCTCAGCCATGACTGGTGAAGGCCTTCCTGAATTGTTGATGACGGTTTCAGGTCTTGCGCAAAAATATCTTTCTGATCAGCTAGCAGTAGAGGACGGAGATGGAAAAGCTACTGTTCTTGAGGTCAGTGAACAGAAAGGTTTTGGAACTACTATTGATGTTATACATTATGATGGGGTTATAGAAGCAGATGATAAACTTGTATACGGAACTTCCGATGGCGTGAAGGTTACAGAGATAAGAGCTTTGCTTAAGCCTAGGCCTTTGAAGGAGATAAGGCTTGACAAACAGTACCAAGAAGTAGAGCGGGTTGAACCTGCCTCAGGGATAAAGATTGCAGGGAAAGACCTCGATGGCGCGGTCCCAGGTGCGCCTGTGAGAACAGGTAAAGACATTGAAAAACTGAAGGAAGAAGTAAGGGAAGAACTTGAAACTTCAAGCTTTGAAACAGATAACGAAGGTCTCGTAGTTAAAGCCGACTCACTAGGATCATTAGAGGCCTTGATGAGAGAAGTTGAAAAAATAGAATTAAAGGTTCAGAAGGCTGAAGTCGGCACAATCAAAAAATCAGATATAATAGAAGTTGATAATGAAGACCCAGAATTTAGAGCAATAATCGCATTTAACTCAGAAATCACTGATCAAGCCCAAAAACTTGCTGAAGACAAAAACGTGGAAATTTTCAATAGTGAAGTAATTTACGAGGCTCTCGAAAATTACACTGAGTGGAAGAAAGAAATTAAAGATAAAAACAGGCAGAAAGCGCTTGACAGTATTGCAAGGCCTGCAGAAATTAGAACTTTACAGGATCACGTGTTCAGGTCCTCGAATCCTGTTGTTGTTGGAATGAAAGTAGTTGAAGGAGTCATCACAAGTGGAAGCCTAATGACAGAGGACGGCGAGAAGGTAGGAAGAATTAAAGCATTACAAGATGATGGAGATAGTCTAGATAAGGCGGAGAAAGGAGATAAACTTGCGATTTCAATTGCCAACGCTAGTATTGGAAGAGACTTTGAGGCCGGAGATCATTTGTATGTGAATATCACGAATAAAGATTATAGACGGCTTCAAGAGCTTGAGGATTTATTGAGCGAGGGAGAAAAACAAATTCTTGAAAAGATAGTAGAAATTAAGGATTCGGTTGATCCTCACTGGAAGTTAGGATAAATATTTTAGATCTCGGTTGAGCCATCAAGACACTGATTTACCCCATTTTCTTGGATTAATTGATCATTTATGAAGACCGGAACATCATTACTTGAAGCAAGTAAAACTCCATCAGAAGGCCTAACATCAATTCGCTTTTCAGTAAGGCCGCCGCCAATTATCAGGTCTGCATGATAACTATTATTTTCTAGTGAATGGATTTCCACTCTATTTATCTGTCTATCAGATGCTTCTGAAATTATCTCATGGGTTTGAGGTCTCTCAAAATCTCTGTTATGCAGCTCTTGTTGGAGGGTTTCAGCTTGTTGATTAGATATACTCATATCCATTCTGTAGCACAGTGTAGAGACTGAAAGAAGATTTTCTGACACGCCTACATTCTCAACTTGGGATAATCCATCGTCACTACTGAATATCCCGGGTTCTGACAGAATGAATCCTAGTAAAATTGCGGAGAAAAATACTGTCAGGAAAATATTTTTTCTCTCATCCATAATTTACCTTTATATCGTGAGCATTTAATCAGTAACGGAACGGTTCCAAAAAACTTTCTCGCCAATAATATAACATGGGTTATGGAAAACTTGCAAAAGGAATGACTGAAGATGAGGCAAGGAAACGGATTCAGCAAGTGATGCCTGCTAGAATCAAAAAGAAGAATTTTCAGGCCTACACTGAATCTACATTTATTGGAAGCCATAACTACCCTGATATTTCATCAGGAGTGCTTTCTCCTTCACACCCTGGTAATCCCAAGATGATGGATAACCCTAAGGCATGGTACGATAAAGGCCTAAATATTGAGAAAATTGCTTCTCTAAGAACTTCACTTATTAATTCTAAATCTATGGATCAGTCAATGGAGCAGAAAGAGATAGCGATGGCCAGAAAACCTGTGAATGTAGAAATCGAACTGGATAAAAAACCTTCAAATACCGGGATAGCAGGTAGAGTGAAACCAGTATCCAGCTCAGCAGATATGAAAGAATTAAACTTGGGAGAAAATCCTTCAGTGAATCGTAAGATCGAAAAAGCTTTCTATGACACGGATCTTAAAGCTGAAAACGCAGTCAAACAATTAACAAGCGATACAGATGTTTACAAAGTCCAAAACGCTTTTTCATCAGGCCTATTAGGTGAAAAAAAGAATAGAAAGATTGTGCCGACCCGTTGGAGCATCACTGCTGTAGATGATCAGGCATCAAAGAATATCCGTGAACGAGTGAAAAGTTATCAAGAACTGGGTGAAACCAGGTATTTCAAGAACTCTTATTTGGGAAACGATTTCCATATTTTTCTGATTCCGGGACGATGGGAGTATGAGTTAATGGAGATTAAAAGGCCTAACTCGACATGGAATGCTTCTAAAAGAACGTTTATTGCACAGAATTATGAGCCATTTAATGGCAGAACCAGTTATGCTAATGAGTGTGCTGGAGCATATTATGCAGCTAGACTCGGAGCATTAGAGTATCTTGATAGAATTAATCGTCAGGCGAAAGTCTTAATTTTGAGAGATGTAAGGCCTGAATATTGGGCGCCTTTAGGAGTATGGATTATTAGAGAGACGGTTAGAAACGGGTTTAACTCCTTCACCGTCTTAGAAGATAAGAACGTTAAAGATATTGTTGCCGAAAACTTCAGATTCCAGTACTCTAACATTCTTAACAGAAGCAAGTTATTAGGGGATAGACAGACTTCTCTAAATAGTTACTGAACTAGATCTTCATACATATTCAGTATATAGCTGTAAAGATAGACTCTCACTGGAACCGCAATATACAGCATTAATCCTATTACTAGAATTGCAAAAATTATTCCAATAGGAACAGCTAACCATGGAGATATTAGTGCTAGGAGGAAGCCTATAATGAATAATGGGATAGCTAGCAATATCAGGCTTGAAACTACAATTGTTAGAACTCCAATACTTATTAAGAGGCTTATTGCCCATTTCATAAACCAGAATAGTACTACTTCAGCTGTTTCTGATTTTAGTATTTCTAACGATTTGGTGAATCCTTCTATAATGTTTTTATCATTGTAAATCATCTCTGGAAGCGCTATATTGAATACTAACCAACTAATTCCTCCTAAGATCACAAATAAAAGCAATCCAATTGGAATTACTACAAGCGCTGACCAAAGTGTCACTGTAAGAGGTAAAATCAATACTACTATAGTTAATATATACAGTAAAGCCATTCCTATATTAAAAATCATGTACTGAATGCCTCCCCCAAGATATTCTCTGAAATACCCTAATTTCGGTTCTTTATCTTTCACTGAACGATACATCACAAATTCGAAAACTGATGTAACATAAATCAGGAATAATAACATTCCCGGAATCAGGACTAACAATATTAGAAACAGCGGCGAAATTGAGGCGGATTCTGTTGCTTCTCCTATAAAATTATCTAAGTCATCTGAAAAAGGACTCTGTATAGATGTCTCAGGCACCGAAGTTTCTGAAGTTGCAGAATCATAACTCCAATCTGAGTCAAAACCGGTATCTCCAGGCACAGGCATCGAAGGGAATCCAAAAGTAACATGACCCGTGAAAAGGATAATAACTGCGAAAAGAGTCCATACCTTCAAATCAAAAGGCAAGAGTATATCCTTCGAATCCTGTAAGGCCTCTTCAATATTATCAAACGCCAGCCATCCCATAAACCAAGAATCGATTGTAAAGCTTAAGTGGTTTTTCGAATCTGTCAACTGGTTTAAAAATCTCTGATACCGGAAATATTTCTATGGATATCTTTCCTTTCCCAGAGAAAAGGCCTAAGCAAGAGGAACTGATGGCGAAATTTGAGGAAACAATTGAAGATAATACATCTCTTGTGGCGCATGCGCCGACAGGCCTGGGAAAGACTGCAGCAACTGTTACACCTGCCTTGGAGAAAACTCTTGAAGAGGATGGCACAGTATTCTTCTTGACTCCACGGCATTCACAGCATGAAATAGCTTTAGAGACTGTCAAAAAGATAAATGACCGGCATTCTGAGAACATAATTTCTGTTGACTTAATTGGAAAAGACCATCTTTGTGAAGCAGACGGTGTTACTCGTGAAGGCCCCTCATGTCCTCGCCACAGTGAGACATTTGACGGTAAAGAACTTTCCAAAAAGGCCTGGAAAAAGATTCATGACTTGAAACATCAGAATCTTCGAGCAGAAGAACTGAAGAAGCGTTGTCAAGATGTCTGTGCATACACAGTCTCACTTTACATGTGTCAGGAAGCAGATATTGTAATTGCGGATTATTTCCATATTTTTCATCCTGCGATTAGAGAAATGATACTGGAAAAAAGCCAGGCCTCAATTGAAGATTCAATTTTGATTGTTGATGAGGCTCATAATCTTCCGTCAAGAACTCGGTCTTTGTTCTCTTATACTGTTTCGCAGGAGCTTGTGGACAACTGTATCACTGAAGCCGAAAAGTTTGGATATTACAAAGAGCAAGAGTATTTGGAGCAGTTAAGAACTGAAATTCAGCGTTTAGCACGAGACAAGCTAAGTCAAAAGGATCATCAGGCCGAAGTAGAGAAAAAAGATTTGAAGGATCCGATTGACAATTTCCACAGTTTTGAGGAAATGATTGTAGATCTTGAGGCAATCGGTGAGGAGGTGCAGGAAGAAGAGGAGAAGAGCTTTTGCGCTAAGCTCGCTGAAGCACTGGACGGTTGGAAAGGGGAAGACGAAGGATTCTTCAGATACATTGAAAGAAACCGGAAAGGCTCAGACAGAACCATTAGAATAAAATATACTTGTCTCGACCCCAGTATTTCTACATCCGATCCGTTAAACAGTTCTAAGGCCTCCGTAATGATGTCTGGGACATTAAAACCGCAGAAAATGTATATTGATCTTTTAGGCCTTGAAAATGCTAAAACTATCGAGTTCAAGTCGCCTTTCCCAAAAGAAAATAAGTTGGAATTAGCTGTGAATACTTTGACAACTCGTTACAAGGAACGGGATCAGTCCATGATTCAGAAATATGTATGGTACCTGGAAAAAAGCTTGGAAGAAGTAAATGGAAACGCCGCAGTTTTCTTCCCTTCATATCAGTTGATGAACCAGATAGGCGAACAATTGACCGAGAGAACGGATAGACAGGTCTTAATGGAGAAGAGACGGAACTCGAAAGAAGACAACCAAAAACTTTTAGACGAGTTCAAGAACGGGAAAGACGGAGTCCTTCTTGGAGTAGCATCAGGAAGCTTCGGTGAAGGAGTCGACTACCCTGGAGAAATGATGATAGCAGTATTCATTGTAGGACTCCCATTGAGAAAACCTGACCTTAAGACTGAAGCACTAATCGACTACCTAGATGAAAAATATGGGAAAGGATGGCAGTATGGCTACACCTATCCTGGTATAAATACGGCGGTTCAAGCTGCAGGAAGATGCATCCGTTCGAAAACCGATAAAGGAATAATCTGCTACATGGACAAACGGTACACCTGGAACAAGTACGGAAAACTGTTGGAAAACAGGCCAGAGGAGACCCGCGCACCATGGCAGGAAATAAAGCGATTTCAAGAAGAATAGATAACTTGAAAAACTTCAACTAGAAAAATAAGTTTATGAACCGTGTTGAAACCGATCCTGAGAAAATGGCTGGTAAGCCTTTAATAAAAGGAACAAGGATCCCTGTATACATAATTCTAGATATGCTTGTTGAGGGAAAGAGCTTTGATGATATAATAGAGGCCTACCCTGATTTAGATGAAAAAGATATCAGATCTGCTATAAAGTATGCCTCAGAGCGTGTTAAAGGAGAAGAACTCAGAGAGCCTTCGGTGGCCTAAGTGAAGCTTCTAATAGACGAAAATATTTCTCCCATTATCGAGGAAAAATTACCTGAGCACGATATTAAACTTGTCAGAGACCAAAACTTGGGCGCTTCCGATAGAAAAGTCGTGGAAATCGCAGAGGATGAAAACAGAGTTATAGTGACTCAGGACGACGATTTCGGACGGATCTACTACTTCTCAAACCCAGAAATTAGGATACTGGTAATCAAACCTGAGAAACAGGAAAATTCCGAGATCACAGATTTAATTCAGAAAGGCCTGAAAGAAATCAAAGATGAAAATAAAGGATTATTCACAGTATCAAAAGATAAGGTGAGAGTAAGAAAATGAGTAAAGTAATGGCTCAAGGAGTATTCGATCTCTTGCATCCCGGACATCTACATTATCTTAGAGAGTCAAAAAATCTAGGTGAAGAGCTTGTAGTAGTTATCGCAAGAGACTCACGGATAGAGAAGAACCTCTACTTTAACGAAAAAGAACGAAGAGAAATGGTACAAGCATTAGAAATGGTAGATCAGGCCTTACTCGGATCGGAAGAATCAATTTATGACACAGTTGAAAAAGTCAGTCCAGACATAATTACTCTGGGTTATGATCAGCCATTCGAAACAGAAGAAGTAAAATCGATGGCAGAAAAAGCCCTAAATAAAGATGTTGAAGTCACAAGAATAGAAGAGAAATCGGATTACTCCTCTTCAGACATCAGAGACCACGGATAATCTACTTGACTTTCACTACTAAATGATCTTTCTCATAAGGCTCTAACTCAACCTCATCAACTATATCATACTCGTCCGAAACTTTGTCTTTGACCTCTTCAAATATCTCATTTTTAGGCCTTGAATCAGAAATTGAACGAGCCTTAATAGCCAAGAGACCTACTCCATCTTCTTTCAAGTATTTTCGACAGTTTTTAAGGAAAATCTCTGCCTGATCCTGCTGGGAAATATCCTGGAAAACATAATCATACTCTTCCAGATACTTTTCATATTCCTCAGGATTCCTAGCATTCCCTAATACAGGAGCAATATTACCTCTTCTCTCAGCAAGATTCACAAGGCCTTTAATCACAGTATCAGAATACTCAACTCCAACAATAACGCCTCCTTCTAAAATATCGGAGAAATGAGATACAGTAGTGCCTGAAGCCGCTCCAAGATACAAAACATTCATCTCAGGCCTCAACTCTATATCCATTCCATTCTGGATAGCTGCACCAACCTTACTTCTCTTCTCCACCCATCGACGGTACTCTGTCCCGTCTACTTCGATCAAATTCTCTCCATAGACACTTTTACCCGTATCAGAGTTCTCCGTGAAAATATAGGACTCATGGCTGTAAATGTTGGGCTGGATTTCTTCCACAGTTTTTCAGGCCTCTTTAAGCTCTTCAAACTTTTCACGGGCTTCTTCTTTCAATTCCATGCCTTTATCCTTGTCGCTGTAGGTATCGAGCCTTGCAGCCATCACTGCTTTGTTCGCTATAAATCTGGCCATTTTTCCTCTAGGTTTACTTGGTAGAGGCCTGACAAATTCGTGTTCAAAGATTATACCGTGTTTTGGAGGAGTTCCGTTACCTCTCAAGTATCTGAAAAGTGCTTCCTCTGCTCCAATCATTTGAACTGTTGAAGCTGGTTTCTTAGCTAATTCTTCCAAGTTCCCAACCGATGCAATCATTTTAGCTGTGAGGAAAGTTCCTAGAAGCTTTGTAAGATTCGGCATCTCCTCTTTAACAACGTCAGAAATATAACTTTCAAGCTCCTCTCTCAACTCGAGATCCGATTCAAGATTCTCTACTACAGATTCCAGTAAGGCCTGTTCTTTTTCCCCTATCTCTGCACCTGTAGATGTCTCAGCTAATCCATTGAAAGAATCTAAATCATTTCTATTTACCGAATCTTTCAGAATTTTTGTCAAATGCTCGATATCATTTACTTCATCAACCAGTTCTGGGAAATGCAGTGAGTACCAGTCTTTGAATCTTTCATCTTTCTCCTTTATTGAGGCCTCGACATTATCCAGCATCTTAACAGCTTTAACCAAATGCTTTTCTCGGTCTTCCTCAGCTAGTTCTTCACGGGTCTCATCCAATGCTTCTTCAACTATATCATTCGGCATCTACATCAAGCCCCATCATTCTAATCTTCTTCTCCACCTGCTCAACCTCTCGATTGAGGCCTGAAGCAATATTCTCAACGTCTGTTGTCCCAAAACTTTCTAGAATATATCTTTCTTCTGTCCGTGAGAAAGGCTTCCAGTCCGCGCTAGTATCAACCTCATCGCCAAGCATGAACTCTTCAAGCTCCTCGTTACTTAACTCAGTCCTGTTATTCTTCAGAAACTCGATCTCGCCTTTACTCCACTCGGTATAATTACCGGCTTCATTCTTGTTCAAGGCCTTTTTCTCCATCTTCTCCTTATGAGTCATTTGCTCATCTAAGACTCTTTTGGCCTCATCAACAAGTTCATCTTTAATTTCCTCACGCTTCATACACAAAAATAGGTCTCAAAGCTTCAAAAGTCTGACCATCAAAAAGTGTATTTAAGAAAATAACCACCTAACTCAATTTTACAGAGAATGGCTGAGGCCTCAAAGCCGAATGCCATAACTGATGATGCAACATTCTGAAGTTGCGCGGTGTTGGTCCAGTGGCCTAAGACCCCGGCCTTCCAAGCCGGTGACCCGGGTTCAAATCCCGGACGCCGCATGCTTTTTTTCAAATACTTCTCAGCTATTCTTCAAAATCATATTCATTATTGTAAACGCTCAATGCTGATATACCCGCAGCTAAAGCCAATACTCCAATAGCAGTCTTATTACTGTCTAAAGTACTAGCTATATTGCCGCCTTCTAACAATGTATTGACAGTTTCTGTTGTTATCTCGGGATTATCTCGTAACTGTTCCGAAACACTTTGAACTCCGACAGAATAATTTTCAAAATCTCCGTTTAATTGAAGATAGTTGTCAGCCATAGTTCTCAAACTATTATAGTTCATGCATAAACCACACAGATTAAAATATAAAACTCTAATTAGTATGTAATTTACCTATAACTTTCATTTTCTAGGCCTATATCCGCTAAGAATAAGTGAGCAGCTATTTGATGTGAACAAACTTTTCCTTGGAATGGACATGGACAGAATGTCTCTCCTGTATCGATATCTACTCCCACGGTATATTTGCTAGATCCGCCTTCCACCTTGAACTGGTAGCGGTCGTCGGATTGAAGCTCTAAACTTATTTTTTCTTCATCTATGAGTCTTCTGGCTTTCCCCCATTTGTGGAGGTTCTCTTTCTTTTCTCGCGACATTTCCTCGGTATCCACAATTAGAATTTGGAGAACCTATTTTTAAGACGAGAAGGGTAAAGGCCTATAACTCCTGCGATTTGATTGAAAGGTATGACCGAGGAAAAATTTGTACTGGATACTTCGCTTTTTTTAGCGAACCAGATCAGAGAAGATGAGGATAGCTTAAATGAGGCAGTTGAAAGGTTGTTAGATTCTATGAGTGATTCCGGCCTTGAGTTGTATATGCCGCCGACAACTTTTGAGGAGTTACTGGATATTCTTGAGGGTTCTGTTGAGCCTGAGAATATGAAGGAATTGAAAGCGACTATTACTAGGAAGAGTCCTTCGCGTTATGAGGTTGATATCCCTGGTGAAATGCTTTACCAGTTCATAGCAGAAATGAGGGAACGAGTAGATAAAGGCCTTAGACTCTCAGAAAAAGCTGTAAGAAAAGATCTTGATGAGATTGAGGATCCAGAGCATGAACACTATACTAAGACTGATGTAGTTGTCTCTAATTTGAGAGATAATTACAAGGAGAAGATGCGGAAAGGCACTATTGATTCGAAAGAGGATATTGATTTACTTCTTCTGGCCAGAGAGATCGAGGCCTCCATCGTGACAGAGGATCAAGGCGTGATCAACTGGTGCGAGGATCTTGGAGTGAGCTACATTAAGGGGCGAGATTTCCCGGATTTTCTTGAACAGAGTTAGAGGGATAAAAGAATTCCATTCAAAGTATTTGAATGTGAAAAAAGCGAAAACCATTGACCAGCTCTATGAAGAAGTAAAAGAGCACGAAACAGTTCTAACGGCTGACGCAGGGCTCGCGGACGCACTGAACCGTAGGCTTGACAGGCCTGTAAAAGGAGTGTTTGCGTCAACACCTGGAAGGTTGGCCTCTTCTGAAAATGAGGAATCGAAAAAAGACGTTTTTCTAAAAGCAGTTGATCAAACAAGTTATTCTTGGAAGCAGATTTCCTATGCATTAGATAAAATTTTTGAGGCCTGGAAACACACCGGAGAATTAGAGAAAATACTTAGTTTTGAAAGATATGACAAGGATTTATTCAAGGACGTAATGAATATTGTCAAGTCATCAAATACTTCTTTCCATTCAGTGGAGGAAACCGAGTTTACTGGCGATATCGCGGTCGTTAATTTCTACCAGTTCAATGAGTTAGACAAAACTACTTTACCCGACAATTTTAACCAATACAGTCTTTTAACAGACGATGAGACAGAGCTGGAGAGATTTAATATCTATGAGTCAGGGCTCGAATTAGTAAATAACTTGATAGATAATATTGAAGAAGTAGGACCTGAAAATATTGGAATAGTTGTCAGGCCTGAATCAAGGTATCAAAGTCTTCTGGAAGCATACTTCAAGTCAGAGAATATTTCTTATACGAGAGATGAGAATATTTCTGAGGACGATTATCTCAGAACATTTATCTCTTTGCTTGAGACCGGTGTTACAGATAGACAGTTGCGTGTTAGAGACGTGAAGCCTTTACAGGAAGGCCTTGGTTTTGAGGAAACAGCCGGGGAAAACCAGTTCCTTGATTCATCAGACTCAGAACTCAAAGAGTTCATAAACATCCTTGAATTCATGGAGTTCGGTAAAGCATTAGAAGAACTTGAGAACATTACCAAAGAAGATTTAACCCATATCAGAGATCTGTTAAAAGATTTAGGCCTAGTAGAGAAGGCGATTAATGCTGAAAGTGTCGATAAACTCGGATATTTTGTAAGTAACTTTGACAGTAAGTTAGATGAGGAAAACTCAGGTGTTCTACTTGCTGATCCGAAAAATGCTTCTGTTATTGACAGGCCTATCGTGTTTTTACTGGGGATGAGCAGAGACTGGAACGAATCATTTGATGAAGAGCCTTGGACTAATGAAGCCTGGATTGAAGAGAGAAATCTCCGAGATTTTACTCTGCTATGCCAGTCAGGAGACCAAAGGTATTTCCTTGTTCAGGATCGAAGGCTGGAGGAAGATATCAAGCCTTGCTTCCATCTAGATGAAATTACAGGGAAAAGCATTGAGAGTTTCAGAGATCTTCCTCACACATTCAGAGAGTCAAGCCGCAGGCCTGAAGAATCAAAATTCGAGCTGGAAGATATAGAGAAAGAAAGTATAGATTATCTCAGCCAGTCAAGTTTAAGCGGTTTGGCTCGCTCACCCCGGCTTTATTACATGTCTAGACTGGTTTCAGAGGCGGAGGAAGAACACCTGAAAAAAGGAGAACTGTTCCATGACTTCGCAGAATTATACTACAACCATCCTGAAGAAACCCGTGAAAATCTTGAGAATATCTCCCGGATTTTTGCTGAGGAACTGGAGAAAATCGTTGATGATATCTCAATGATACAAATAAAAACAGAGATCAAGCATGGATTGAAGAATTTGATGGATTTCTTGGAACCGGAAGAGGAATACTGTGGTGATGGTTATGTCGATACAGATTCTGAAAACTTTTTAGCCAAAAAATTAGGCCTAGAGATAGATACTAACTCTACTGAAATGTACTTCAAAGAAGACGGTATGAAGGGTAAAGTCGACTTGATAGAGTCTGAAACTCATTTAGTTGATTTCAAGTCAGGACGGAAAAAATCGGTGAAAGATATTGTGAAATCTTCAAGGCCTGAGACTTTCGAGGATGCGAAGTTCCCTAACTTCCAAGCCTTAATGTACTTGGCGCATCACTCTAAGTATGTTGACGGAGGCCTAGAATTTTCGTTCGTCTACTTCCTAGACGGTTTAAGCGATAAGTTAGGTAACAGAGAGTCCGAGGAAATGACGACTACTATCGAGTATGTTGATGAAAGCTTTGATCACAAGGTATATTCTCATGACTTGTTTGAGTTTTTGATTAGAGATGTGAAAAAATCTAATAATAGAAGGAAAACTTTGGAAAAAATCGGTTACACAGGTTTCGAGGACTTTTTCTCCCAGATGGAGTTCCCGGAGATATTTGACAAGGACGACATTTTAGAGACTCAAATTTATCAGGAGTTTGAGGCCTACTGCATAGAAGAAGTCGGCGACTACAAATATGTTAGAAAGGGAGTCAAGTCAATGTTCAGAAAGATTATAGAGTATAGAAACACTAGATACTTTGAAGAAGATTTAGAAAATATTCAGGCCTTTGTAAATCAAAAGATAGAGGAAATTGAAAGTTTTGAAGAAGATAGGTATCCTCTTGGTGATAGAGAGGTTTCAGAGCTTGGAAAGGAGGACTTGATAGTTTGAATCCAAACAAACAGCAGCGACAACTAATTGAGAATATTGACGGAGTTTATCTAGTTGATGCAGGTGCAGGAACAGGTAAGACGTTCTCAATCACACAGAGATACATGAATATTTTAGAGGAAAATGAGCCGGAAGATATTTTTCTCGCTACCTTCACTCGTAATGCTGCTGAAGAAATGAGCGATAGAATCGCATCAGAGACAGATTATAAGGCCTCAGAAATTTATAATGCTCCTATTTCAACTTTCCATAGTCACTGTCAGAAGATTCTGGAAAGACACGGATTCAATACTCCGAAAAAGATAGGGATTGACGATGAATTGGAGCAGATTGATCCTTTAGAAAGTAAGATCCGTGAAGAGCAGTACTTTAGTGATTTTTACGAAAACTTTAGAGCCAATAACCCTGAGTACAGAGAGTTCTACATAATTATAAGAGAAAGTCCCGAACTTCTAGGCCTATTGAAATCCTTAGCGAGCAGAGGCGTTATACCCGAAGAAAGAGGCTGGTTCCTTGATTCAGAAGAATATCTTGACGGAGACTGGAAAGAGTTCAGAAGACTCTTTAAAGAAGTAAACAGACCTAGAAAAACTAGCTCTGGCCAAAAACAGAGTATTTTAAGGCAGAGAATGTATGGCTATAATTACAAAGAATTTCCGGAAAATGCGCCAGAATACAACGATATTGTAGGCGATTACGGCTGCAAACAAGTTAGAAAGGATTTCTGCAGGAAAAGCTTCAAAGAAGACAGAGAAAAATTAAAGGAATTTATTCACGATATTTACTACAGTTACTTGAAGTACTGTCTCCAGAACAACTTCCTGAATTTCGGCTTCTTAATGGCTTTAACCTATGTAACTCTCTACAGAGATGAGGAGGCTCGTAAAGACGAGAAATTCAACTACATAATGATAGATGAGTTTCAGGATACGAATGAGATCCAGTTGAAGATTTCTATGCTTCTAGCAGATAGGCCTAACATCTGTGTAGTAGGGGATTGGAAACAAAGTATTTACAGCTTTCAGTATGCGGATATAGATAATATAAAGAGTTTCGAGACACGTATCAACAGGATAATCTCGCATCTAAACCAAGATAAACAGAGAGTTAATTTTTCGGAGATAGATGTAGATAAAATAAATTTGATGAAGAATTACAGGTCTTCGCAGAAGATTCTGGATGCATCTGAACAGGCCTTCACCTTGAAAGGTAATCGTTATGAGGAAGTTCCTGAACCGGATATTGTATCTTTAGAGTCAGAAGCAGACATAGAGAGTTCAGAGGTTAAGAAATATTTGTGCGAGGATGAGAAAGAAAACTTACTGGCTAAAATCCAGGAATTGGCCGAAGAAGGATACTACGATTACTCTGATATCGCCGTACTTTCCAGAACTAGAAAGACCGGGTTGAAGCTTCAGGAGCTTGGTTCAGAATACAATATTCCTGTGGCTTATGAAGGAGGCCTAGAACTGTTCAATACGGAAGAGGCTAAGTTATTGCTTGCATGGATGCGGGCCATGAACAACTCCAGAAAGGGTTGGGCGGTCATACTCGAAAGAACAGGCTACAGCATGACCCAATCCAAGAAAATATTTGAAGAAAACAATATTCCGGAAAACTTATTGGATTTCAGGGATAAAGTTGAAGGCCTAGAATTTGAGGCCCAAATGCGTAGAATCTTCGCATTCTACGGTTTCGAGAACCCTGTGACTGAGAAAATAATCGATGTACTCACAGACACGTATAAATCCAGTTTTATGACCCGGACAGATCTGATACATTTTATTGAGGAAAACATTAATCAGAGAGAGATTTATGAGGTCGATACGTCCCGAGATAGGGACAGTGTCAAAGTTCAGACTATTCACGGAGCTAAAGGCCTAGAGTACCCTGTGGTCTTTATCGCAGATGTAAACTACGGGACTTTCCCATCGAAAAACAGTAGTTATGGAAGCATAGACTTCGAGGAAGTGATAGGCCTGAGGCAGAGAAAGATTTTCGATGAAGAAAACGGTTATGTCTTCGACAACTGGAGATCAGAAATTTTATCGAAATGTGTAGGAGGGAAATACGATGAAGAACGCCGCCTAATGTATGTGGCTATGACCCGTGCAGAAGAAAAACTCTACATCTCAGCAGAACAGGAAAAAGAAAGCAGATTCTTTGAAGACCTAGAACTAGAAGAAGAATTTTTAGACGAGGAGCCTGAAGTTCAAGAGGAAGAAGAAAATGATAAAGAAGAATTAAAAGTTGAGAAACCAGAATCCTCCCGGACAAGATTAATTTCAGCCTCTGAGCACGTCGACCTAAATGAAAAACTGACAGACAACATCGAAATAGGCGACAAACTACACAGATTTGCAGAACAGTACATCAAAAACGATAGGAAGCCTAAAACCGAGGAAGAAGAGAAAATAGCAACGTTTATCGACGGACTAGAAGGCAAAGTAGAATCAGAAGTCAAGTTCACCTATCCTGAAAATGGAAGAGTCTACACCGGTAGAGCCGACATAACTTCAGTGACAGAAGAAACAGTAAAAGTGATTGATATCAAGACCTCAGATAATTTCTCAGAGGCCTACAAAGATCAAATGAAACTTTACAAAAAGGCCTTCCAAGAACTGTATCCTGATAGAAAAGTTAAGACTGAAATATTCGAAGTTTAGTATTTCCGAAGTTCATCCATAGTATTCTATTAGGATCCATCCATGGCCTTCACTACTGCCGCCTGTTTGTTCATTACCATCGGCTTCTAAATCTGCTAGGCCTAGTTCTTGGCCGCCAGGATCACCATCTTCTATTTCTTCTTCGCTTGAATCTCCGCCATCTCCTCCGAAGCCTGTTCCTTCAGCAGATTCACCATCTTGATCTGTTCCATCTCCGCCATCTCCACCACGAGCACCGCCACCACCTCCAAGATACTCAGTTTCTCCGTCTGTGCCTGTAAAAGCCCCTCCTGATCCTCCTCCAGCGTCAGCTGTAGCCAAAAACTCAGATTCAGAATCTATCCAAATTTCAGTAGATCCCCCGCCAGTTGCTGGACCCGCAACCACGACTCCTCCTCCAAGTGATCTTCCCCAGCCCCTATCATCAGGATCGGAGCTTTGAATTCCTTCCTCGCCTACCCAGATCTCGAGCGAATCTTTATTGGAGACGTCTGCAGCGGCATTTTCAATCAGGCCTCCACTACCACCTTCCTCAGCACCGTCTCCGCCGTCTGCTCCGTGCATTTCCAGTATCGTGATTTCTTCTACTTCTTCGCTGAAATCGTTGTTTAGGTCAACTTGATATCCGTCGTCTCCTGCTGTCGATTCATTCACTTGGACATCCCCAGAATCATCGTAAGTATAGTTAACAGTATCTAAAAGAGTAAGTTCTTCACTTTCTCCACCATTTTCTCCACTTATAGGTTCATGGTCATCTTCTGGTAATCCTTCATAACTTCCAGTATCAGTTAATTCTAAGTTCCCAGTAACAGTTCCGGAAACAGCCATATTTGACAAACCGCCAGAGTCATAGACGATTTCCACCTCTAGTTCATTACCTGAGTCTGTGCGTGTGACATTAGGTAGTTCAAAAATCCTGGAACTTCCAACTCCTACTCTTTTTTCACCTGTAAATTCCTTATAAATCCAGTTCCCAGTACTTGAGTCAGAAACGTTAACCTGAGAAATAACAACCTCGCTTCCAGACGTTGATCTAATCTCCAAACCTAACTCATCATCACTAGATACACCAAAGTTATCGATTTGGACATCACCACCTGTAAAACCTGACGTTGAATCAACAGACTGATCTCCTACCGTTGCAAAAATCGCTCCGCCAGCAACCGCCACTACAAGCAGCATCCAGCCATACGTCATCAAGTACTCAATCGCAGACTGTCCAACTGCTTTATTATTCAAAATTTCTCTTACATTTGAATTCATAGTCAAGAATTATTGCTGGCGATTTAATAAGCTTGCATTCCTGGTAGGTGTCCTAGTTTGTCTCTGCCTTCTTCTGTGACCATTTCTGGAGTCCATTTTGGGTCAAATGTTATTTCTACTTCTACTTCGTTGATTCCTTCGAGGTGTGCGACTTCTTGTCGGACCATTTCGTCGAATACTCCTGCCATTGGGCATGCTGGAGTTGTTAATGTCATTAGGATTTCGATTCGGTCGTCTATTACATCTATTTCGTAGATTAGGCCTAGGTCGACTACGTTTACGTCTAGTTCTGGGTCCATCAGTTCTTTGAGTTGTTCTCTGACTTCTTCCTCTGTAACCATATCTGAATTTGAATTTTGTATTCTTTTAACCCTTTCAAATGAATCTTTACTTGTAATGTATATTTATCGTTTGGCAGGTGAGAACTTGGAGTTGGCTGAGGCCGAGTTGAACGGCTTTCTTAAAGCAGTCGGAGAACCTGAAAGTGCTTCACGTGAAGGCCGTTTGGCTTTTACAGAGGCTCATCCCAGACAGTTGAAAAGATTGGCGCTTACTCATGAGGTAGTTGAAGAGATTGACTTAGAAGAGTTCAGGCCTGAAGGAAGCTATGCTGTGAGAGCGGAGAATCTTTCAGATGACGAGATTGATAAAAAAAGCATTGAATCAGAGGCAGGCGAGAAAATCTCTGATGAAAAAAATTCCGTAGATCTTGAAGATCCTAACACAATAATTAAAGTCTATATTACGGAAGATAAAAGATATTTAGGAAGATTAGTCGAGGATATTCCAAGAAATCTTTTTGAGAATAGAAGTAATGAGAAGAGGCCTTACTCTTCACCGATCTCTATGGATCCTGTTCTTGCAAGAGTACTAGTGAATCTTTCAGAAGTTTCAGCCAGAGAGTCAGTCTTAGATCCTTTTTGCGGTACAGGAGGAATCCTGATCGAGGCAGGTCTGTGTGGAGTAATGCCTAAAGGCCTAGATATTCAAGAAGAAATGGTTGAAGGTTGTAAAGAAAATCTTCAGGAATATGGAATAATCAATTTTGATGTTCAGCAAGGCGATATATCTGAGGTTGATGAAATATTTGACGAATATAACGCCGTTATATCAGATCTTCCGTATGGAAAGGCCTCAAAGCAGGAAAATGAAGCAGTGGAAAAATTCCTGAATTTAATCGAAGACTTCGGGGGAAAAACAGTTTTCATGTACAACAAGACCTCAGTAGGAAGATATGAGGCTGATTTCAAGATCTATATGCATAAGAGCTTGACTAGATATATTTACATAATTTCTGCATCTTCTTGATTTTGCTCAGCCATAGTGCGATACTCGCTTTCTAAGCCAGGAGCCACGATAATCGTTTCTGACATTTCCGCCATTATTTCGCTTGGTATACTCCACTCTTTTTCTAGCTCTGACATGTCAATAATTGAAAGATCGTAAGGTTCACTATTCATGATTTGTGTTTGAAGTTTTCTTGAGTGACGAGTGTTATCTAAGTACTCAAATGGACTAAAGTCGGTTTCGAATGTATCGGGATCGTAATCATTATCTACTTTCATCCTTTCATCATCTGCCACTATTACTGCTTTGGCTCCTGCAGGACCAAATTCTGCCATTAGGTAGCCGTCTCCTCTTTCGAATCTTTTACTTAAAATTTCTGAAACATTTGCAGCACTCTCGTAAACTTGGCTTTTTGGAACTTCTTCAGATTCAAATTGAGAAGTTGCGGAGCTTAAGGCATCATGGATAAAATTATCTTCTTCCTCTAACATGTGAGGATTTGAGTGATTTGGCTGATAATCATTAACGTCAGAATCATAATTTTCAGGATCTTCTCTAGGTTCGAAATCCCAGTCTCGAGAACTCATACTACCGATTGGTCACGACAGCTTATTAAGGCTTTCGGTCAAGAATAAAAGAACACCTATATCTATATAAACTATGAGAGTCTGGACAGTCGGCAGCTCAAGCGCAGTACCCACTAAAGATAGAGGCCTAGCTGCTAATCTAATCGAATATGATGGTGAAAGAATACTTTTTGACTGCGGCGAAGGAACTCAGAGAACCTTGATGTCAGAGAAACTAGGTATCATGAAGATTGACAAAGTCTTTATCTCTCACTGGCATGCCGACCATTTCTCAGGCCTTCTAGGACTGATTCAGACTATGGAGCTGGAAGGAAGAGAAAGGCCATTGTATATTTACGGACCTCCAAGAACTGAAGAGTTTACAGACAGAATACTTGACACAGGTTATTTCAACCGGAGCTACGACATATTTGTAGAAGATTTAGTTGAAGGCGATGAAATCGTGGGCGACGGCTACCAAGTCAGGCCTTTCGAAGTCGATCACGGGATCAACGCTTTCGGTTTCAGTTTTGAAGAAGAGAGTTCAAAGAAAGCGAACAAAGACAAAATGAAAGAATTAGGCTTGGAAAATTCGCCGAAAATTGGAAAATTAAAAGAAGGAGAAACTATTGAATGGGAAGGAGAAGAAATTAGGCCTGAAGAAGTTATAGAAGAGATGCCGGGAAGAAAAGTAGTTTACTCAGGCGACACAGCCAAATCAGATAACTTAATTCAAAATGCTGAAGATGCAGATTTACTGATTCACGAAGCTACCTGCCTACACGAAATGATAGAAGATAGAAAAGGACATACTTCTGCGCTTCAAGCCGCAGAGGTTGCTGAAGAGGCCTCAGTTGAAAAACTTGTTTTAACACATTTCTCTAGACGTTACAGAAATAACGAAAAAGTTCTTTTAGAAGAGGCCTCAGAGGAATTTGAGGAAGTAGAATTAGCTGAAGATGGGAAACAGTTTGAGATCAGTCCTCAAAGGCCTGAACGATCGTAATCTGTGAAACTCGGCGATTTTACATCTGCTCTTTCGAATTCATCTGCTCGGAATACATTAATTGCAGCTTCATAAGTATCAGATAAGTCTAATACAGTATATCTTTCTTCTTCAGCCATCTCAAGAAGTTCTATATCTTCTCCGAAAATCACTGTAGGATCATCTCTTGCTTCATCGATGAGGTCTCTCAAATATTTTCTATCTGCTTCTCCAGTAAAATTCTTTCCACTAAAGATTTGATCAAAATTTTCGTAACCTTTCATCTCAACGCAGATTTGATCCCAGTAAGGAGTTACTACATTTTCATCTATAGAATCCTGTAATGCGCCAACAGTAGAGTACAAATCCTCAGCATTTTCAAAACTATTTTTTAAAATTCTCTGTCTCACAGCCTCGGACCTCCAAAGCTCTTCTTGAATAGAATCAACCCAGTCCTCCACTAGTACAAAGTTAGGATCTCTGATCCCTCCCATCTGTCTGCTCATATCTTCATCAATTCGCCTTAAGGATTGAACAATAGGATCATCAGAGTTGCTTGAAACCGAATTCATAAAACTACTCCAAAATAACAACTTTAAATCTCTTCAGTTAATTTCCTATCTTCGCTAGGCCTGACTTCTATCTCAGCGCCGTCAAATTCTTCTCTTATCCCTGAGTCCTGAATCCTATCCAAGAATACCGCAAGCGCTGCTATTTCACTGTGAGGCTGGTTTCCAACCGAAATATTATAATCTACATGAGTGTAGACCCATCTAGGGACTTTTTCAGCCCCGACAATCACTAGCAAATCTTCCTCTTCAAATCGCTCTTTCAATTCAGCTATTTTCTCATCTATTTTCTCCCCATACATTGTCAAATGCACTTTTAGGCCTTCAAAATCTTTGATCTCAGACTTCCAGTCTTCTGTATATCTTATTTCAATGTTTCCGCCCCAGCGATCAATAATATCTCTCTGGCTTTCCAGAATTTTGTCATCCTTCTCACCAGAATAAACTATTTCATCAGCACCCCATTGACGAGCCGTGAGGCCTACATGCGTTGAGATTCTATCATCCCTACCTCTTCTATGTCCTAATCGGAGAACCTTGATCATTAATTTAACATTGGTTAAGAAAATATTAAATTGAATTGTATGACTTCATATTTTGAGGAGTTGACTGAGAAATATTTATCTAAACTTGAATCAAGTGAATTTTCGGAGGCCTTCCTATTCAGTTTTGCAGCTATTTTCATTGCGTCGGTTTTACAGTATAGCAGAGGCTTAATCCTACATCTTGATAATTATTATGACAGTCGAGAGTATATTGAGCTAGGTTTTGGTGTGATCGATCCTATCTTATTGACTTTCTTCATTTTCTCAGGTTTTGTTGCGGCTTCAGCAGTTATTTATTTAGCACAGTTTTTATCGGACACTCTTGATTTCAAAATGATATTTAGTTCTCTGGCCTATGCCTCAATAATCGGTGTAATTGCATCATTAGGGTTTAATATCTTATTTTTCGCGTTTTACTGGCTTGAAATAACTTTATTATTTGGACTCTATTTTTATCTAGCAGTATTTATTCTGATAGCCTATAACGTGTTTCTTTATACGGCTTACAAAGGTTTAGTCTCTCAAAACATCAGAAAGCCAGCTTCAATAGGTATAATCTCTCTTTTCTCTGTAATTTGGCCATTAACAACATACTGTATACTTTATCTTTTCTACATATTAGCCTGAGATACAAGAATTAACGAATAAACTATTAAGAACTGAGGCCTCAAACCTAATTTACAATGAAATGTGGTTACCCCACTATCCGATGACTTTTCTTTTGACAGGCCTAGATTTAACTCTGGCTATTCAAAACCTTCTCATAAACTTGACAAGTGGCAAAAATTATGATAGAAGTTACTTTACCTGATGACTCCGTTTTAGAAGTAGAAGAAAACTCAACAGTAGAAGACGTAGCATACGAAATAGGTACAGGCCTAGGAGACGCAACAGTAGCCGGAAAGATCAACGGCGACCTAGTCGCAAAAGAAGAAAAAGTAAGCGACAGCGATGAGGTAGAGATAGTAACTCCTCAAAGCGAAGAATATCTTGAAGTTCTCAGACACAGCGCCGCACACGTATTCGCACAGTCCTTAAAAAGAATCTACAAAGACCAGGTAAAGCTAACAATCGGGCCTTGGACAGACGAAGGATTCTACTACGACATAGACGGAGTAGAACTAGAAAAATCCGACTTCGAAGAAATAGAAGATGAAATGAAGAAAATTGTAGAAGAAGATCTCAAGATTGAAAGAGAAATGATTTCTCGGGAAGAAGCAGAGGAATTCTTCAAAGATAACGAATACAAGAAACAGATTTTGGACGAGGAGGCCTCTGAAGGAGAAGAAGTCAGCTTCTACAGACAAGGCGAATTTAAAGATCTATGTAAAGGCCCTCATGTCTCTTCAACCGGAGAAGTAGAGGCCTTCAAATTGATGGAAATCGCCGGCGCCTACTGGAGAGGCAGTGAAGAGAATGAGATGCTGACAAGAGTTTACGGTACAGCCTTTGATTCAGATAAAGATCTCGAAGAGTTTATTGAGAAAAAGGAAGAAGCTGAAAAAAGAGATCACAGAAAAATAGGCCAGGAAATGAATCTTTTCTCGATCCCTGAGCATAGCCCTGGTGCAGCACACTTTCATCCAAATGGAATGGTAATTAGGCGAAGATTAGAGGATTATATTAGAAACAAAAATGAGGAATTAGGATATACTGAAGTCTGGACCCCCCATCTAAATAAAGCAGATCTGTGGAAGAAAACCGGCCATTACGAAGCCTTCAAGGAAGAAGGCGAGATGTTTGCATGGGAGCAAGATGACACAGAATATGGTCTAAAACCTATGAACTGTGCAAACCATAGCCATATTTTCAACTCAGAAACAAGGTCTTACAAGGATTTGCCTATCAGACTTTCCGAATTTGGTACTTGCTACAGAAATGAACAGAGTGGAGAGCTTTCAGGCCTTCTACGTGTCAGAGGATTAACCCAAGATGACGGTCACGCATTCATAAGGAAAGATCAGATCCACGAAGAGATTTCAAGAACGCTGAAGATTACAAAAGAAATGTATGACGAATTCGACTTCGATATAGTCCTAGCATTTGAGACTAAACCTCCAAAGGCTCAAGGACCCGATCATCTATGGGAAGAAGCAGAAGAATCTCTTGAACAAATTCTAGAAGAAATAGATGTAGAATACAAAATCAATGAGGAAGAAGGCGCATTTTATGGGCCTAAAATCGGAGTATTGGTAGAAGATGCTATTGGCCGAGAGTGGCAGCTAGGAACCGTACAACTCGACTTCGTAATCCCTAGAAACTACGGATTGAAATACCAGGGAGAAGACAATGAAGAGCATTATCCTGTCATGGTTCACAGAGCAATTTTAGGCAGCCTAGATAGATTCATGGGGGTTATGATCGAGCACTTTGCAGGAGAGTTCCCGACATGGCTTGCGCCAGAACAAGTCCGTATATTGCCGGTTAGCGACGACAACCTTGAATACGCAGAAGAACTGAGAGAAGAGCTTTCAGATTTCAGAGTTGAAATTGAGGATAGAAGTTGGACTGTTGGGAAAAAGATTCAGGCCGCTCATGACGACAGAGTTCCTTACATGATAATTGTCGGCGACGATGAAGAACAGGTCTCAGAAATCTCTATCAGAGATAAGTTTGAGAACGAGGACAGAGGATTCACAGTTGGAGAATTTAGAGAGGGCTTGAAGGAAGAGGTTGAGGAGAAAAAGTTAGAACCAGAATTCTTGAAATAGGTCTTTACCTACATAATTTTTCTTTCCAATTTTATTCTATTTTATTCTATTTCTATGATTCTGACAGGTTTTGATTTAAAAGCTTTTAACCACCGAATAGATGTATGAGTACAGTATATGATGTAAAGGCTGAGCCTTTAATTCGGGAAGTAGCTGAGGAATTAGAAGAAGAATTTGAAGCTCCAGAATGGACTAATTATGCCAAGACAGGAGTACGTAAAGACAGGCCTCCACAGCAGGAGAACTGGTATCATATTCGTTCAGCAGCTATCTTGAGAAGGATCTACACCAACGGGCCTCTTGGAGTCTCCCGACTTAGAACAATTTTCGGAGACAATAAGAACAATGGACACGGACCTAACCATCACGGTAAGGCCTCCGGAAAAGTTATCAGGACAGCGCTTCAAAACTTGGAGGAAGCAGGCCTGGTAGAAGAAGTTGAAGGAGAAGGACGTAAGATCACAGAACAGGGTCAGGCCTTGCTCGACGAGACAGCATCTTCAGTTTAAAGTTATGGATGAAGACGAGCTTGAAGAGTTAAGAGAGAAAAAGAGGAAGCAACTTCAGGAGCAGGAAGGACAGCAAGAGCAGCAGGAAGAACAAGTTAGACGGGCTGCTAAGCAGTTTTTAACTTCTGAAGCCCAGTCACGGATGGAGAATGTTAGGGCTGCAAGACCTGAGCAGGCCTCAATGATTGAGCAACGGATTGTGATGTTGGGGAGATCTCAGCAAGTCCAAGGAAAAATTGATGACAACCAGTTGAAGGAGATACTTAAAGATTTGAATGATAAAGATTCGGATTATAACATTAAACACAGGTAATTGATACTATGAGTTCCAATAAATCAAAAGGTAAGAAGAAGAGACTTTCGAAGGCAGCGAACACAGCTAAATCAGCACCTAGATGGGTTTCCCTGAAAGTGTTTGGTATGGATCGCGCCGGTAAAAAGTCTGTAAAACCTCGGAAAAGCCGTCATTGGCGTCGCAACGACACTGATGAATAATGCGTAAGACAGTAAACATTTCAAAGGCAAAGACTGCGTCAAGGCAGAGCCGAGCAAAGAAAGCAGTTTCAGTTCTAAAATCTCATTTTGAGGAAGATGTTAAAGTCTCTCAAGAATTAAATGAACAGATCTGGAGTAAGGGAATAGAAAATCCTCCATCCAAAGTAACTGTAACCTTAGAAGAAGGTATGCTTTACCCAGCTGAAAGCTTTGAATCAGAAACTCAAGAAAAAGAAGAAATTGAAGAAAGTGAAGCTGAGGAATCAGAAGATGAATCCTCAGAATCTGGCGATGAAGACTACAGTGAAGTAGTCGACGGAACAATGGATGAAGTTAAGGATAGAGTTGGAGAACTAGAAGACCCTGACTTCGAGGCCTTGATTGAAGCTGAAGAAGCTGGCAAGGACCGTAAGACCATGAAGGAATGGTTTGAGAACCAGTGATTGAGAAATATAATTACGGCGGCGGAGAGAATCTAGGATTCAACGCAGTCGTAACTAACACCTATATCTTAGTTCCACCAGAATTTAAGAGAAAAAAATTCTTTGAAATTGACAATGTAATAGAGACCCGGATTGCGAAGACCAATCTTGTAGGCCTTTTCTCAGCAGGAAACTCAAATGGATTAATCGTTCCAAAAGAAGTTTCGGACCTGGAAAAGGATAGATTGGAGGATTCTGGAGTAAATTTCACGGTTCTTGACTCCAGATATAATGCTCTAGGAAACTTGATTTTATGTAATGATAAAGGCGCGGTTATCAGCCCTAAACTTGAAGAATTCAAAGAGAAAATTTCTGAGGCCTTGGAAGTCGATGTAATAGTGAATGAGATTTCAGGCTTAAATCCTGGTGTTTCAGGCCTTGCAAATTCTAAAGGAGCAGTTATTCATAGAGATGCCTCTGAGGAAGATGCACAAAATGTTATGGATGCGCTTGATTTAGAGGATATTGATATTGGAACCGTTAACATGGGCTCCCCGTTCACAGGATCTGGAGCAGTATGTAACGATAATGATCTATTAACTGGAGAGAATACTACAGGCCCTGAAATCGGAAGGTTTGACAGGACTCTTTTCTAAATCATCGGTTTTTTATTCTACTTAAGAGAAGTTTACTTTAATGGACGCTGACATTCCTGAGCCTCTTGAAGCCGTGCTTCTACCACTAGGAGAGAAAGGTAGAGTAGCGGTTCCATCTATAGAACAAGACCTTAGAATGGCCAGGATGGACGATGATCCAGACGAATACCTTGCTTTTGCTCTTTACAAAGCATTGCAAATAGGAGTAGGCCTAGGAGCCTCTGCAATAGCTTTAGGCTTCATACTAGATTTAGGCCTGATGACATATCTAGGAGCAGGAATGATGTTAATTGTTACACCCTTATTGTTTCTTTCATTCGGCTATCAGCCGAAGATTAAAGCCAAAAAAATATCGAGGAATATTGAGAAAAATCTTCCTTACGCTTTGAGACATATGCTTATTGAGGTCAGTTCCGGGATTTCTCTTTACCAGGCCATGGTGTCAGTAAGCCAAGATTATGAGGAGGCCTCCGACGAATTTGAGAGAATTATTTCCGATATTCAAGGTGGTAAAAGCCAGATTGAAGCAATAGAAGACTCAATCGCCAGAACTGAAAGCCAGATGTATAGAAGGACTCAGTGGCAGTTAATTAACTCTATTAAGTCCGGATCCAATGTGACAACAACGCTTGAGTCCTTAGTAGATACTATACTTGAAGAGCAAAAATTAGAGGTTCAGAACTATGGAGAGGACCTTAACCCATTTATTCTGATGTACTTGATGCTTGCAGTTATCTTCCCAAGCCTGGGAGTTACACTGATGATTGTTTTATCTTCATTCACCGGTTTTGAAATCGACCAATTCATATTTTATGGGATAGTTGGAGGACTAATTGTGTTCCAGTTATTCTTCCTAAACCTGTTGAAAAGTAGAAGGCCAGAGGTGAAAGCAGCATGAAGGCAGTATACGATAAGCTCCCAAAACTTTACAAAGAAAAATTGGAGAAAGAGGCAAATTACGCCAATATCAGCCAATATAGGGCAGAGACAGTAAATGCTATACTCAGCTTCCTAATGTTATCAGTTTTAGGATCAGTACTTTTCCTTGATTTCTCTTTTGCAATAAATGCAACTATAGGCCTAGCAGGAGGAATCTTCTTAGGATTTGGAGTTCCATGGATGTATCTTTCCCTAAGAGCTGAGAGAAGAAAAGTTAAAATGGAGACAACTTTGCCAGACGCACTAAAACTGGTTTCATCCAACACAAGGTCAGGACATACACTAGAAAAGGCCTTCCTACTGAGCGCACGAGATGAGTTTGGGCCTTTAGCGGATGAGCTTAGAATCACAGCAATGGACATGTATGGCGGAAAAGCAGTGGAAGAAGCCTTACAGGAGCTTGAAGGAAGGATAAAATCTGAGCTTTTCCAGGAAACTTTGAAGCTTTTAATTGACGGTATTAAAGCAGGCGGAGACAAAGCAGATTTACTTGATTCAAGCGCAGAAGACATCAGAAATTCTCTAGAGCTCAGAGACGAAATTAAATCCAGTATTCGTATGTATGTAATTTTCATTATGATGGTGGCTGTAATAGGCGCGCCAATACTTTTCTCAGTCAGTGTATACATGGCAGAAACCACCACAAATATGTGGGAAGACGCAGAAATCGGAGAAATAGAAGGAGGAGAAATGGGCAGCGAAATAGGATTCGACATAGACTTTGACGCACCCAATGTAGACGTAGAGTTCTTTAACACCTTCGCATACATGGCAATTGCCACCACAAACATCTTTGCAGCACTGATAATATCAGAGATAAACAATGGAAACGTGAAATCAGGTATAAAGTATGCACCAATATTCCTCGTGATCTCACTCAGCATATTCACCGGTGTAAACTTCGGAATTAGTCAGGCCTTAGGAGGATTCTGACCCCGCCAAGGTTTTTATACAGGCCTCGCTAATATTGTTATATCAGGTGTAAAACCAACACATGACCAAATACACTTTTGACAAGACAAAAGGTCAGTCAGCAATCGAATACCTGATGACTTACGGATGGATGCTTTTAGTAGTAGCAATCGTAGGAGGAGCAATCTTCGCAACCGTCCAGGGACAATGTACCCAGAGCACATCAGGATTCAGCGGAGGAGACGTACTAGTCGAAGACTTCGGAATAGACAATGAAGGAAATCTCCAAATGGAAGTAAGAAACGGAGGATCCAATACTCTAGAACTTAATGAAGTAACATTTGATTCAGATTCAGATGACGCTGTAACATTTGAAAGAGAAAATGATGACAATCTAGATGGCGGAGAATCTATTGGAGTAGGAAATTCCGAAACAGTCACGCTTGAAGATGGCAACTTTGATTCATCAGATGGATGTAACGATTGGGAGATAGAGTTTGAATACGACTTCTCTGGCGGTCTAGGAGACCAAGTCACAACAGGAACATTGACTGACAGCATAGAATACGACGACGCTTAAAATATCAATTTTTATTTTTTCTTTTTATTCCTCTAAGCCCGACAAATTCCATGCCTGTAAATTCTGGTTATCTAAATTGAACCAAGGCCTTTCATCGAAACCATTTTCATTGGAGTTCAAACCTGTAACGTTAACGGCTGACCCATCTTCTGTCCTGGAATCATCGAAGTATAGATAGTCTTCATTTGGTTCCCCAGTACTACTACCTGAATCGGCTATGAAAGTCATAATTCCATTAGTACTGTCTGTGTTGTTATCTTCCATTCTGTCAAATATGTCAGGCGCATTACTAGACTCTACAAAGCATTGATTATCTAGTATCTCTCTAAAGTATGAAACATATACATCATCTTCATTTACTATCACGTTTTCACCTGTATTCACAGCTCTTTCTAGTTCAAACCCTTGAACATAATGATCATTTGAATAACTAGAGCTTTCTGTAATTACTGCAGCAAACTGATCTAGCTCTGAATTATCGAAATCATCCTCTGATTCAATGAACACAACTTTCTCTCCCTTATTATTTATTGAGTCTAGATTTTCAGGCATGTAGACTGCTTCACCTGAAACAATCGAATTAGAACCACTATTTCCTGAACCTGCAAAGTAAGCAGGCCTCTCATACCCACAGTAACTATACTCTACATCTTCCCCTGCGTTAAATTCTGCAAAAGGATCTTTAGCCCCGTCAATGGAGGCCTGAGAAACAATAGTTTGATCAAAAGTATTATTTGTACCCACAACTTCATCATTCAAATTATACTCTAGTGGAACAGTTGATTCTATTGTTAGTCCTGATGCTGAGAAGCTGAAGCTTTCTTCTGTTTCAAGGTTTAGCTCTCTGCGGTCGTCTGATTGAAAAATACTGTTTAAATCCGTTTCAACCTGGTTCAGCGAGTAATAATCGTTTGAATCAGGATCGTATTCATCTGAGAAGTTATTTTGGGCATCAGTTACCGGACTGGTTAAATCTTCATTGTAATCCTGTAAATGCCCAGTTACTGTTAATCCAAAACCTTCTCTAAAGGAGTTTTCTATACTTCTGTCCAGTGTTTGAGCAGTTTCTACAGATCCAATATCTTGATTAACTGAGTCCAGATAAACGTCTAAAGGCGATATAAACATTAGAAACATTAATGAGGTCGCCAAAACCGCAAAAGGAGTATAAGCCATTCCTTTCATTCTCCTACCACCACAATCATCTCCACAGGATTTTCTACACCTACTACAAAACTGCTGGAAGCAGACTGGCTAAAATCTTCAGAAGAATAAACTTGCTCAAGACCTGAACCATTATCTAGATAGAGCTGAGTAGAATACCTATAATCTTCAAGGTAGGCCTCAGCCACATCATTAGATCCATCAGCTCTATACCGTTCAACTATTAAACGGGAAATCTTCAACCCCTGTTCCGAAGCATTCAAATCTAAGTCAGCTCTGTCAATTTCCGAGGCCTTTTGACTTTGCATACTGTTCGCTATATCATTTGCCTGTGTACTATACTGATCAAACCGGATATCCTCTGAGTCTGGCGAATTCGAGGTTGTTGCGACCACTAAAGTTGTGGATGCTAACGCCATTAGCATTAAACCCATCAGTGCATCAAATGAAAAGTAAAATCCTTTTACCGCCATGAAATATATCTGACCTCCGCTCGCTCTAAAGTATTATTGTTTCTAAGTAAGACCTCTCTCCTAAACGGAATAGCTGAATCACCGTCAGGCTCAAAACCCATTTCAAAGCTTTGAGACCTAGAATTTATGGATAAAGAGAAGTTCTGAGTTTGCAGCAATGAAATTTGCCGGGAATGATTCAAGGCCTGAAACTCTTCGATCTGTGAACTGTTAAGCACGTAAGGTTTACTAGCTAATCCGAGTTTCTCTGGATTATCCCAGTCTTCTGTAGAATCAGCCACCATTTGTGTAACCGCTCTTTCACCTTGCTGATACTGCTGCCGATCTTCAAAACCTGAAACCTGTGTATCAATCATTGAGTTCCACGAAAGAAGGAAGACGGAGATCATCACTCCAAAAACCGTTACACTAACTAAAAAATCTGGTGCAAAGGCCTGACCTTTAACGCGATTCGACATAGATAGATCCATTATTCTTCACCCTGAAAGGCCCTTCAGTTGAACTGATTTTAACATCATCCTGATTATCTATACTAACGATTCTGGAGGACTGGACTATATCATTATCCTTCCATTCCACTACTACAAATCCGCTGTCCACTGTCACGTTATAAGGAGTTCCGAAAATCTCTCTTGGTAATTCAAAATCCCTCTCAAAGCCCTCCCCATAGTTCTCCGCCTGCTCCACCTCATAAACATAACTAGAACCAATATTAGAAGCCAAAGAGCTCTCCCTGAACTCAAAGGCCTCAACCTGTCTATCAGCAACCGACGAAAAAAGCACAGCCAAGACTAAAAGAGAAATAGTAAAATAAACAAAAAACTCAATCGAAACCTGGCCCTTCATACAACCAAGTTAGTGAGGCCTGAATAAAATATCATCGACTACTCACGGCTAGAAATATTGATTTCTTCATCCCATGATTCAGCTTTCATTTGATGACTGCCTCGCTCTGATGGAAGTCCTTCAGAATTAATATCTACTTGAACTATTCTAGTGTAATTAGTCAATTGACCTGAACGGTTCTGGGTAAAAACTATATTTCTGTTATTGACAACTCTAGCTTCCGCAATATTGTTCGGGACATTTAATGTGAAACTAGTTTGAGCAGAATCTCCTAATGCGTCAGCCCTTTCAATAGCAGATTCCATGTCATCAAGCGATGAAGTAAAACGAGCATCCTGAGAATCAGTCCTCAAATTTATCACATCCTGCTGAACAAGCCCGATGAACGGTGTTGCCATCAAAAGGCCTAAACCTACTACTGCCAGGTATTCTATGGAGGATTGGCCTTTCAAGAAGCTCATACTTAGATATAGTGAAGACCTGAATAAAATAATACGGTGCTAATTAAGACCCCACTTCTCCTGAAGATACTCTTCAACATCTTCTCTCTCATCAGAGTCAAGCTTTCTATCATAGAACATTACCTCAGCTATACCTCCTTCTACATTCCTGCTCTCATCTCTATCAGATCCGAGAGTGAATGGATTAACTGTTCCATCTTCTCCTGAGTCTCCTTGATTGATTAATCCTCCATTTACATACCACTCTGAATTCTCTCCATCGTAAACCGAGTTCAAAAGATTCCAGTCATCAGGATTACTGGGAGCATCAATATTAAAACCTGTATCAGCAAACATTCTCCAGTCTTCAACATCGTCTCCATCATCTTCTAGGAAAGTTATATCTCCTGTTTCTGTACCTAGGTAACCATCGTGAATAATTGTTGTAGATCCAGCCTCAGATTTAGCTACAACAAATACATCCACAGGAAGATCCAAAGGATCCATATCTGCACTCATAGACTCAGAACCTGACCAATCAAGCACAGGATTACCATTCAAAACATTATCTGAATAAACTGGATCATCACTAGATGATGAAGTAGTCAAGTCATTCTCTTCACCACTTTGATCGGTCCATGTCGAAACAAGATCCGCATCTGAGGCCTGAATCTGTGTAGCATCCCAATGTCCAACAAGGCCTTGATCAGTAAATGCTTCTTCAATCTCTATCTGGCCGTTCACTGTGTCATTTTCAGTAGATAAAGAGTAATCATAATCTCCTGAATCACCTATTTCGGTTGTAAAACTGAAGGTTTGGAGGCCTGTACTATCTCCTTCGTTCAATGTATATGAATTAGAGTCTTGGAATAACGTGGATCCATCAGACTGATCTATGACTTCGACTGAAACTGTTTGAGTATCTTCTAACTCTCCTTGATTCTCAACCTCATAATCTATCTCTAAAGTTTCCTCTTCTTTCATTGGCGAATTTGTATCATTTTGAACAACCTGGAAATTTGCAGGATCTGTTTCATCATGCAGCCCCCATTTATCCTCCAAATATACCTCTATTTCTGCTCTTTCAGACGGATCAAGACTTTTATTGTATACTATAGCTTCTGCTATCTGTCCATCAAGTTCAAAATCTCCATCACTTCTTCCACCCAAAGTCATATTAGATATCTGTGCCGATTCCCCTACCGCTGAATTTTCTTTTTCTCCGTCCTTATATAGCGTATAATTAAGATTATCGTTATTTACAGCGAAAATACCCCATTCATTTTGAACAGATGAACTCCCTGTAAGTACTTGATCTGCATCAAAAAAACCCCAAGAGTCATCTTCGCTGCTGAATTCAAAGAAAATGCCTTGACCTTCATCAGCATCATCAGTTCCTATACCTATTGGATAAGAGATTGTCTGCCCTAATGTGAACGTTCTTCCAACAATGAATATCTCCCAATCCTCAGAGGCTCCATCTACTTCCCCAACTCTGTGATAAGCATCATCATTTTCATCTCTACCAGCATATTCAACAACAGGATTCCCATTCAATTCATTTTCTATTAATATTGGCTCATTTTCTGCCGTATCTGCTTGCTGTATAGCATCATTACCTTGTCCAGATATGTCAAACCAAGTATCAACTGTTTCCCCGTCATTTGCTGAAATTTCTGTAGCGTCCCAGTGGCCGACAAGATTTCCTTGTGATAGATAATCAAATCCTGGTGCTTCTTCACCGTTGATTCCTACCGCGAATTCGTATATTCTTGGTTCTCCGTCCCACTGAAATATTCCTGTCTCTCCTTCTCCTGATATAGTAGAGTCCGTGACTTCCTGATCCCAGTTTGAAGGCTCAGAATTTCCTAAATCCCATGTTCTAACTTTAATTTCATCCCCTTCAATTCTCGCACGAATATAGAAAGGAGTATTTTCTGCATTTGAGGTTTCACTCCCGCTTATGTCTCCTTCATAGCTACCATCATTGAATAGGTCAGTCTCTACTATAGACTCATCTGCATTGAATCTGTAACCTGTGAAATCATTGTCAGGATTATCTCTGCCTGTTGCTCTTGAAATTAAAGCATCATCGCCTGATTCTGGCAGTATCTTGGCAAAAATCTCCACATCCTCGGCTTCATCGGCTTCTGTAAAGCTTAGAATAGATCTATCTCCGTTTGACCCATCCATCAAAATATGATTTCCTTGACTATCGCTCTCAATATTCCAAGAATTAATAGCTCCTCCAACCTCCCAGGCATCATTTGGCTCCTCTCCAACACTATAATCTTCAGCAGTCCAGTAAAACTGTTCTGTGCTTTCTGTAATTTCAAATTCTAATCTATCAGTAGTGTTTTCTGAGCTTATAGTCAAATTATATAGTCCGGAGTTTTCTTCCGAAGTATCCAATTCGAAAGAACCTTCTTCTGTTTCAGAAGGATCAAGCTGGAGATTTGTAATGTCTGTGCCAGAATCAATCTCGGTCTGGCTTTGAGTAATAGCATACTCAATGTTTTGAGTATCCATTTCATCGCCTGTGTTTTCTACTGTGTAGTTTGCGTTGAATGTTTCACCTTGCTCAACGACACCATCAGACTCCGACTCATCAATATCAACCTCGAAAAAGGCCTCTCCTTCATCTAAAATAGTGAATTCTTCGTTGTATGTGTCATTAAACGTGTTTATTTCAAATGTGTATTCCCCAGGATCATTAGTGTCGCCCCATTCGAATTCAAATAATTGTTGTTCTCCAGAATCTAACTCTTGATTTGTATTCGCATCTGAGTATTCAGGATTTCCGTTGAAGATGTCTAGTTCAATATTTTGAGTACCTTGTTCATCTCCTTCATTTCTAACTGTTGCGTTAGCTGTAAATGTTTCTCCTTGTTCTACAGACTCGTCAAAGTCTACATTAGTTATTTGGAAGTCTTCAGGCCTTGGACCTGCTTGAGTTATAACTGCTTTACCATCAGTATATTCTATATTTAAGTTGTAAATTCCTTGGTCTGATGGGAAGTTTGAGGCCTGTATTTCAGTGTTGAATGATGTTGAAAAGTTTTTCCTGTTATCTCCATGGTCTTGTGTGAATATCAGTGCTTGCGGCTGTTCGTGAATAGTGTCAATATTCTGCGGTATTTGGAATTCTAAGGTTCTCTGGCTTTTCTCACCAGATTTGGATACTTGATCTACTGTTCGACCTAATTCATTTATTTCCGTTTGGAAGTTGGCGTCTTCTGAACTGATGGCTAGGTCGATCATAGAATCTTGTGCTTCTACTACAAAAGGAGTGGCAAGTAGGAGGGCTATGCCTATTATTCCTACTAGTTCAATTGAGGCCTGTCCCTTCATAGATACTTATTTGTGGTGCCGGGTTAAAATCAGCTTGGTCGACACTACCCTCGGATTACAACGGCCGATTTAAATGGAGGCTTCGCCCATTTACAGTTATTATGGAAGGCGAAAGTGTACTCTGGTTCAAGGAAATCGGAGCAGATGACAAGGCAAAAGTAGGTGGAAAAAGCGCAAATCTAGGAGAACTGCAGAACGAGGTGGACGTACCTGTACTACCAGGATTTGCAACAACAGCAGATGCATACGACCACTTTATCCATGAGACAGGCCTGAAAAACAAGATTGAAGAGACTTTAAATGATTTAGATAATGATGATGTAAAGGATTTGCAGATGAGAGGCCAACAAATCCGTTCAATGATTAAAGAAGCAGATATGCCACGAGATCTTAAAAACGAGTTTGCGGAGGCCTATGAAGAGTTAGAGAAGAATCTTGGAGTAGACAACCCTGAAGTTGCTGTGCGTTCAAGTGCTACAGCAGAAGACTTACCTGGTGCATCTTTCGCCGGCCAGCAGGAGACTTATCTGAATGTTTCAGGTAAACAAGATCTAGTTAAAAGGATTAAGGATTGTTTCGCGTCATTATTCACGAACCGTGCTATTTCTTATAGAGAAGATAAGGATTTCTCGCATTTCGATGTGAAGTTAAGTGCTGTAGTCCAGAAAATGGGTAGAAGTGATGTAGGTGCTGCAGGGGTAATGTTTACAATGGATCCTGACTCAGGTTTCGAGAATGTTGTAACAATTAACGGAAGTTACGGACTAGGAGAGTATGTCGTACTGGGAGAAGTTAACCCGGATGAGTTCACTGTGTTCAAAGAAAATCTTGGGATAATTGAAAAGCATAAAGGAGAGAAAGAAGTCAAACTTGTTAGAAATCCTGACCACGAACAAGGAGATGACACTGAAAACATAGAGAAGAAAGTTCCTAAAAGCGATAGAGAAAGCTTCTGTATTACAGACAACCAGGTTGTCGAACTTGCTAAGTATGCAATGAAGATTGAGGACCATTATGGAAAGCCTATGGATATCGAATGGGTTCTTGATGGTCAAACCAATGAACTTTATATCGTACAAGCAAGGCCTGAAACTGTTCAGGCGGAGAAAGATGAAAACATAATAGAAGATTACAAACTGAAAGAGGAGTCAGAAGTACTTCTTGAAGGGTCTGCAATCGGATCAAAGATTGGCTCAGGAAAGGCTCACGTACTTGAGTCGCCGAAACAGATTGATCAGTTTGAAGAAGGAGAAGTACTCGTAACCGATATGACGGATCCTGATTGGGAGCCGATTATGAAGAAGGCAGGAGCGATAATTACAAACAAAGGAGGAAGAACTTCACATGCAGCGATTGTTTCAAGAGAATTAGGTGTGCCAGCAGTCATAGGAACCGAAAACGCAACCTCCAAGATCCCAAACAAGAAGCCTGTTACAGTCGATTGTTCTTCAAGCACAGGGAAAATCTGGGATGGAGAAATAGATTTCGAAGTCGAAGAACACCACTTGGACAAAATCCCAGATACAGAAACTGATGTTCAGATTAACATCGGTGAGCCGAGCGAAGTATTCCATTTAGCCCAGTTACCTGTTGACGGAGTAGGCCTTGCAAGAGAAGAATTCATTATCTCTAGCCACGTGGGAGAGCACCCGCTCAAACTAATTGAAGAAGGACGTGAAGACGAGTATGTCAGAGCACTTCGTTCAGGCCTAGGGAAAATCGGAGCAGCCTTCTATCCAAAACAGGTAGTTGTGCGTTTATCCGATTTCAAGTCTGATGAATATGCTGACTTGAAAGGTGGAGAGGATTATGAGCCTGATGAAGCGAATCCTATGCTTGGATTCAGAGGCGCCTCCCGTTACTATGACAGGGTTTTCTCTCAAGCCTTCGAGCTTGAATGTAAAGCATTGCGTCAGGCAATCGATGATCTAGGCCTTGATAATATCACGATCATGGTTCCTTTCTGCCGAACAGTAGATGAAGGAAAGAATGTCAGAGCTAAGATGAAAGAGTACGGCCTTGATCAAGGCGATATCGATGTCTTTGTGATGGCAGAGCTTCCAGCAAACATTTTGAGAGCAGAGGCCTTCAGCGATGTATTTGATGGATTCTCTATTGGTACTAATGACTTGACTCAAACTACTCTTGGAGTTGATAGAAACAGTGACAAGTTGAAGGACTTGTTTGATGAACGGGATGAAGCAGTGAAGGAATCTGTTTCAACATTGATCAGAAAGGCACACAAGAAAGATAGACATGTCGGTATCTGTGGGGATGCGCCGAGCACTCACGATGAGTATGCGCCTTTCCTAGTAAATGAAGGGATCGATGCTATCTCAGTGAGCCCTGACGTGGCTTTAGAGACTATCCTGAAAGTAGCCGAAGCAGAGGAAAACAGAGATTCCAAAGTACCTGTCCAAGTAGGGGAAAACTTCAGTAAAAAGGATGTAGGAAATGCAGCAGGCGAGATCTATGATACATTGAATAAGCATGGATCTGCTAAGGCCTCAGCCTTGAAGAATTATACATCTGATCTGCATGATCAGGTGCGTGAACAGGCATTAGGATGGTTGGCGAAAGAGGATAAGGTTGAGATTGATGAGGAAGAAGGTGAAATAAAGTATAAACTCAATGAGTGATTAGTTCAAGTAGCCAATAACTGATTTCCTAAATTCCTGGAAGTCTTCAAGCTCTTCCAATTTCTCATATACTTTTTCATCATTTATTTCTCCATATCTATGGACAAGTATATTTCTGAAGGCCTTCATATTCTTCAGTTTATTTCCTAGATTCTCATTAAATATATCTGCTTCGACAAGTTTATCTAAAATGCTTTCCTCGTCATTTGGAGCTCCAAGGCCTTCTTCTTTCAGTATTAATGCGCTGATATCTATAACTGTTTCAGTTGATAAATGAAGCAGTCTTTCATACTTCCATCGTTCTTCCTTATATTCTTGAAGAGAGCTGGGCATATCTTTCTTGAGTTCTTTTTGATACTGATCTAGTTGATCCAGTTTTGAAAGTATTCTCTCTTCATCCACGGGTCTTTACACCTTCAAGATATTCTCGGTATTTAGGTCTGAAGCTTTCGTATTCTCTGGCAAATCTGATAGTTTCGTCATAGAACTTGTCCTCATCTGAACAGTAGATCAGTTCTCCTTCTTTTAGAACTCTGTGTCTTATATTCATTGGCAGTTCTGAAAATCTTTGAATATCGAATATACTTTCCGATTTTTTCACTAAATTCTCTACACCTGTTTGGGTAAATACAGCTACATCTATATCATTAAACTCTTCATTTCGAGCATAGCTTCCGAAAATAATGGCTGCATAGGCCTGAGAGTCTTTTAGATTTTCTTTCAGTTCTTGGATTTTTTCTTCCATAACCTGAATTATGTTAAGAAATGTTTTACAGTTTTCGAAAGCTAAATTTATCTAAAAATTGATTCTTGATTTGTAGACTTCTTCTCCTTGGTGTTTTACTGTAACCCATTTTTGTCCGTCAAGCGGGACTGTTGAGGCTTCGTATACTCCTACTGCGTAACATGTGTGTTCGAAGTCTTCAGGTTCAAAGTCGTTTTCTGCGTAGACGTTGAGAACTATTCTATCGTTTTTGTGTTCATATGTGTATTTCATGTCTGCCTGTGTGTTTTGAACTGGGAAGTGGCCTTCCATATGTAACTGGTTGTTTTGGGAGTAAACGTCGACTGCTTCTCCTCTGTCGAATCTGCATTCTGTTTCTAGGTCTGAGAAGTTGATTTCTTGTGCTGCGGCTCCGATGATTAGGCCTGTTATTCCTATTAGTATTAGTGTGAATGTGACTGCCCAAAACTTTGACATAGTTACTTTATGGAGACAAAAAGATTTAAACCCTGTGAAGTAGCAACTTTCCAGTTTTTTGTATCAGGATTTATTAAGAAGGAAACCGAACTCAATTACATAATGGCTGACGGACGAGTCATAGGAATCATATCAGGAAAAGGAGGAGTAGGAAAGACCTCACTCACAGTAAACATGGGCATAGCCCTCAAACAACTCGGAAACGAAGTCACACTAGTCGACGCAGACTTCTCAGCCTCAAACCTAGGAGTCTACCTAGGACGATACGACCACCCTGTCAAAATTCAAAAAGTTCTACACGACGAAGCCTCAGTTGAACAAGCAATTTTCAGGCATCCAACAGGAGTCAAAGCAATCACATCAAGTAACGAAATCAACCAAGTGGAACCTGACACTTCAAAGCTTCGAGAGATCCTCGGAAAGGCCTCAGAGACATCAGATTACGTACTAGTTGACTGTCCGCCAGGCCTAGACCGGACTGTGGAGAACATCATCGAATCATGCGATGAACTTCTTATCGTAACCATGCCTACACAGACATCAGGGATAAACGCCGCACAGATCATAGAAAAATGCAAAGAACTACACAAACCAATACTCGGAACAGTCATGAACATGGTCGAAAACAACCCAGAAAAAGAATTATTAGAACGGGAAGTTGAAATGATGACAGAAAGCCACATACTAGGCAAAATACCTTACGACCCAGAAATGAAAGAATCTCTTTTCGAGAACGAACCTCTAGTACTATACAATGAGCTTTCAGAGTCCTCAATCGAAATCCAGAGACTATCCGCTAACCTAGATGGGAAACAGTTCGAGGAACCAAAGTTCGCTAAACTCAAGAGAGGACTCAGAAACTTTAAGAAAAACATCTCTAGATAACTTACCTAATTATAATTTTTTGCATCCAACTCATTGAATAAGTCATGGCCGATCAGAAGCAAGAGTTTTTCGACGACATTTTTGATTATGCAATGCAAGGAGTAGACAGCTTCAAAAGAAAAACCTCTGATTTCGGAGAAAATCCTTATGAACAAATTTTAGAAGAGCTTAATAAGCCCACAGAACTGAATCTTGCTGGCTCCCAACCTACTGAAGATAGAAGAGACGTAGTTTATCATTTTGCCAGTTTGCCTGCTCTTTCAGAAAACATACTAGGAAAACACGGCTTAAGACTAAAAGAAAACTGTCTGAAAGACGAACTAGAATATCTCTCAGACAGCTATCAAAACCGGGATTCAATGAATCATGAAGAACTCTCGAAAACACTGTTGACAGCTGAAGGTATAGCAAAAATATTCAAAGATCTAAACGAACTCTAATGTAAGGCCTGTTTGTGAAGCTTCACACCTGACTCGGTGTCAAAAGTTTCACCACAAACATCACATTTAGCAGACTCACTAGAACCTTCACTTGACTCATCTTCTTGTTCTGAATTATTCTCTTCAGAGACATCTTCTTCTTTCTCACTATCATCCTCTTCCTGGTTACCATTTTCCTTTGAAGGTTTGACTTTTGTCGGAGAAACTGTAGGCGCATTCATCCGGCCTCTACCACGGTCATCTCCTCCTCTCCTACCATTGGATTCGTTCTTCTTATTCTTAACAGCTACAGCAAGAATTGCTGCAAAGACCAGTATCAGGCCTAAAGCCAAGTTCATATCGCTTTGGCTTTCAATAAACTCTCCTGTCATCTGCTGGACCTCATCACCATTAGGAATGCTGTAAGATGAGCTTTCACCACTTTCTTCATCTGTAGATGAACTTTCAGTCGTCGAACCCTCTTCACTTTCCGATTCATCATCTGCTAAAGACAGAAGAGTAGATGAACTCTGAGTTACCTCTTCTCCAGCGGAACTACCTGAGGCCTCAAAAGTAATCGACGGAGGAGTCCTCAAATCCTCATC
>LKMJ01000084.1_pt1 | contig 56429 bp, 54 predicted proteins | sample 643391 | NCBI WGS metagenome assembly LKMJ01 (sample SAMN04112250, study PRJNA286221) | soda lake metagenome | biome: soda lake; feature: Kulunda Steppe; material: water; isolation source: sample PL-Br10 brine of Picturesque Lake | place: Russia: Kulunda steppe | collected 2010-07 | reverse complement strand
GGACAACCGCGATTACGGCGAGCTCAGCCTGACTGAAATCATCTCCCGCTCCAGCAACGTCGGGATCAGCAAGATCGCCATGGACCTGTCCGGGAATCAGCTGCAGGATCTCTTCTATCGTGTTGGCCTTGGTCAGTCCACCGGTATTGGCTACCCGGGAGAGGCGGTCGGTGTTCTGCCGGTTCAGGCCAACTGGCGCCCGGTTGAGGTAGCGGCTCTGTCCTATGGTTACGGGCTGAGTGTAAATGCCCTGCAACTGGCGCAGGCCTATAAGGTCCTGGCGAATGGTGGCGTACGCTTTCCCGTTACCCTTCTGCGCAATGACGATGCGCCAACTGGCCAGCGGGTCATGTCTGAGGAAGTGGCCAACGATGTTCTGGACATGATGGTCTCGGTCGTCGAGGAAGGCACCGGGGGGCAGGCCCGTGCAGGCATCTATGATGCCGCTGGCAAGACGGGCACCGTTCACCTGGTTGGTGCTCAGGGCTATGAGCGTGACCAGTACAAAGCCATTTTTGCGGGCATGGCGCCGGCCAGTGATCCGCGTATTGTGACGGTTGTCACCGTGGACGCACCCTCCGGGAATGAATATTACGGTGGCGAGGTGGCTGCCCCGGTGTTTGGCCGTATCATGGCCGACGCGCTGCGCCTGCTGAATGTTCCACCGGACCGGGATGCCTCAATGGCTGAGGATGCCGCGCGCATGCCTGGAGGGCAGGGATGATGCGTCACTCCCAGAGTCTGAAATTCGTTCTCAGAAAGCTGGTGGAAGTGCCGTCCGTGCTGGATATGCAGGTGGCGGAACTTTCCGCGGACAGCCGGGCCATTCGCCCGGGTGATGCCTTTGTCGCGCTGCCGGATGCAGAGGGCGATACCGGTCGCTATCTGGATGACGCCGTGGCTCATGGCGCGGTGGCAGTCATCCGGCACGTGGATGGCCCGGCGCCGGTGCATGAATACAAGGGTACCCTTGTGGTGCCTGTGCCCGGGCTTACCGAGCGGGTGGCCGAGCTTGCTGAGCTTTTCTATGACTACCCGTCCACGCGCCTGAATGTCATTGGAGTGACCGGAACCAATGGCAAAACATCCGTTACCCAGTTCCTGACCGGCATGCTCAATCACTGCGGACAGCGCACGGCCTCTATTGGCACTCTGGGGTACGGTTTCCCTGGTGCCATGCTGGAGGCCAGCCACACCACGCCCGATGTGATCCGGGTCCATCGTCTGCTGGCACGTTTTCTGGAAAAGGGTGCCGAGAATGTGGTCATGGAGGTGTCATCCCACGGTCTGGATCAGGGACGTGTTGACCGGGTTCATTTCAGCGGAGGCATCTTCACCAATCTTGCCCGGGATCATCTGGATTATCACAGTTCACTGGCCGCCTACGGCGAGGCCAAGGCAAAGCTCTTTCGCGATTATGGACTCTGTTTTGCGGTGCTTAACGGGGATGACTCCTTTTCGGGAACACTGTATTCCTACCTTCCCTCTGGCGCACGCTGTTGGCGTTACTCGGTCACGGGCCAGTCAGCGGAGTTCGCTGTCGTCTCAATCACGCCTGCAAATGCAGGATTCACGGCGCAGGTGGAAACGCCTTCAGGTGCCCTGACGCTGGAAAGCAGACTGATGGGTATGTTCAATCTGGCCAACCTTATCGCCGCCTGTGCTGGCTGTGCCGCCCTTGGGGTGGATCTGGAGCAGATTGGCGAGGCGGCGCGTGCCGTCGAGGCACCACCTGGGCGCATGGAAGCTTTCCAGGCCGCTGACGGGCGTCGCCTGGTGATTGATTACGCCCATACGGCGGACGCCCTGGAAGCCGTTCTGGAGGCGTTGCGCCCACATGTTGCGGGCCAGTTGTGGTGTGTATTCGGTTGCGGTGGAGACCGTGACACCAGCAAGCGTCCCATGATGGGCGCAGTGGCTGAGCGCCTGGCTGATCAGGTTGTCATAACCGATGACAATCCCCGTAGCGAGGCTCCGGAAAGCATCGTGGAACAGATTCTGGCGGGAATGAATGACGCCGGGTCTGCGGAGGTTGAACATGACCGGGCCAGGGCCATTGCGCTGGCGTTTGAGCAGTCGGGGCCGCAGGACCTGGTGCTGGTGGCTGGAAAGGGGCATGAGCGCTTTCAGGAGCGCCAGGGCGAGAAGCTCCCTTTCAGTGATCTGGAGACGGTCCGGAAGATGATCGCGGAAACCGGAGGTGCAGCATGATGCGGGCCTGGTCACTGCAGGAGATTGCACCCCTGATTGAAGGCCAGCTCAACGGTGCGGATCGCGCTTTCCGCCGGGTTACCACGGACAGCCGCAGCGTTGAGTCGGGTGACCTGTACGTTGCCATCATCGGGGATCGACTGGACGGACATGATTTCATTGCGGATGCCATCCGCGCGGGGGCTGGCGCTGTGATTGTGGATCATCCCGTCGACGCCAGTGTGCCCTGGGTGCAGGTCAGTGATACGCGCCGGGCGCTTGGGCTGCTTGCACGCATCAATCGCCAGGCCTATGGCGGTCAGCTGGCGGCGGTCACCGGCAGCTGCGGCAAAACCACCACCAAGGAAATGCTCTCGGCTGTGCTGTCAGTCATGGGCGAGACGCTGGCGACCGAGGGTAACCTCAACAACGACATTGGTGCGCCGCTGACACTGTTCCGGCTGTCACCGGATACCGAATACGCCGTGATTGAGCTTGGTGCCAGTGGGGTGGGCGAAATCGCCTGGACCGGCAGTCTGGCCAGCCCGGATGTGGGGATTCTCACCAATGCCAGTGAAGCGCACCTGGAAGGGTTCGGCAGCCTGGAAAATATCGTTCAGGCCAAGGGAGAGCTGATCGACTCGGTCCGCTCCACCGGCACCATGATTCTCAACCACGATGACCCGGCCTATCCGGTCTGGCGCGAGCGGGCCGGCGGACGCAGGGTGCTGAGTGTTTCCGCCGAGGCCAATCCAGAAGCGGATCTCAAACCTGAGAATATCACCGAGGATGATCAGGGGCTGCATTTTCAGGTGGTCAGTGGCGGCGAGCGTCAGGGATGGGTCGATGTGCCTCTGGCGGGACATCACAACGTCGCCAACGCGCTGTTGGTGGCCGCAGCGGCTGAAGCTTTTGGTCTGCCGTTTGAGACAGTGCAGCGAGGCCTGGCCAGCGTGGAGGCTGTGGATGGACGTCTCAAGCGGGTCCCTCTGGGGCAGGGCATCACTCTGCTTGATGACAGCTACAACGCCAACCCCGCCTCCATGATGTCAGCACTGGAAACGCTTGCCGTGGCGCCCGGTACCCGTATCGCCATGCTTGGCGATATGGCCGAGTTGGGCAGCACAGCGGCTGAGCACCATGAGCGCATTGGCGCGAGGGCCCGTGAGCTGGGCATTGATTCGCTCATGGTGACCGGTCGGCATGCGGCTGATTACGCGCGCGGCTTTGGTGACAGGACGGTAACTGGTGAGGACCCCGAAGGACTGGTTAGATCCCTCCCCGATTCAATTCAGGGGCCAGCCACCGTGCTGGTCAAAGGTTCACGCAGCGCCGGCATGGACCGTGCCGTGGCGCTGATCAAACGAAGGGTGGATGACTCATGCTCCTCTGGTTGACAGAGTTCCTGTCTCAGTACATCAGCGGGTTTACGGTATTCCAGTACCTGACCCTGCGCGCCATTCTGGGTGTGCTGACTGCGCTGATCATCTCGCTGGTGGTCGGACCCATGATGATCCGCCATCTCGCCCAGTACCAGATCGGGCAGGCGGTGCGCGATGACGGGCCCGAGACCCACCTGAGCAAAGCCGGGACGCCGACCATGGGCGGCGCATTGATTCTGGTGGGTATCGCAGTGAGCACGCTGCTCTGGGCAGACCTGACCAACCGTTACGTCTGGATCACCCTGCTGGTCACCATGGCATTCGGTGCCATTGGTTGGATCGATGATTATCGCAAGGTGGTTGAGCGTAATCCCCGTGGCCTGCCTGCGCGCTGGAAATACTTCTGGCAGTCGGTCATTGCCCTGGCGGCAGCTGCCGCGCTGTTCTACAGCGCCACGCTGCCCCAGGAAACAACCCTGATCATGCCCTTCTACAAGGACTTTGAGCTGATGCTGGGGGCAGTTGCCTTCATCCTGCTCAGCTATTTCGTCGTGGTGGGCAGCAGTAATGCGGTCAACCTGACCGATGGGCTGGATGGGTTGGCCATCATGCCTACCGTCATGGTCGGTGGTGCCCTGGGTATCTTTGCCTACGCCTCCGGTCATGCTGATTTTGCCGAGTACCTGCAGATCCCCAACCTGCCAGGGGCAGGCGAGCTGATTGTGTTCTGCTCCGCCCTGGTCGGGGGTGGGCTGGGTTTTCTGTGGTTCAACACCTACCCGGCCCAGGTGTTCATGGGCGATGTGGGCGCGTTGGCCCTTGGTGCGGCGCTGGGCATCGTGGCCGTCATCGTCCGCCAGGAGATCGTCCTGTTCATCATGGGCGGCATATTCGTAGTGGAAACCATTTCAGTGATGCTGCAGGTGGCCTCGTTCAGGATGACGGGGCGGCGGATTTTCCGCATGGCACCACTGCATCATCACTTTGAGCTCAAAGGCTGGCCCGAACCGCGCGTCATCGTCCGGTTCTGGGTCATTACCGTCATTCTGGTGCTGGTCGGTCTGGCCACACTGAAGTTGCGCTGATAGCGGGTTGTCGAGATGACACTGATTGCATCGGATCGTCACACATTGATCGTCGGACTGGGTAAAACCGGTCTGTCCTGCGTGCGCCATTGCCGTGCGCTGGGCCGTGACGTCAGTGTGGCTGACAGCCGGGCGAATCCGCCCGGCCTGGCGCTGCTGCAGCGTGACTATCCGGAAGTGTCTTTCCATGGCGGTGCGTTCGACCCGGCGCTGTTCAGCCGATTCAACGAGCTGGTGGTCAGTCCGGGTGTCAGCCTGGCCGAGCCGGCCATCGTTGAGGCTGCTGAAGCCGGTGCTCACATCTCCGGCGATATCAACCTGTTCCGGGAAGCGACCCAGGTGCCACTGGTTGCCATCACCGGCTCCAATGGCAAGAGTACCGTGACTACGCTGCTCGGTCAGATGGCGGCGGAGTGCGGACGCAGCGTGGCTGTGGGGGGCAATCTGGGCACTCCGGCGCTGGATCTGCTCAGCGACGACGTCGATCTCTATATCCTGGAGCTGTCCAGCTTTCAGCTGGAGACCACCATGGACCTGAATGCCGAGGCGGCCACGGTTCTGAATGTGTCTGACGACCATATGGACCGTTATCCGGATCGGATCAGCTACTTCCAGGCCAAGCACCGGATTTTCCAGGGAGCGCGTAACGCCATCATCAATCTGGATGATCCGCTCAGTCAGCCCTTGCTGAACGAGGGTATGAAGCCGCATTTCTTTGGCATGCACCGGGTTGATCTCAATGTGTTCAGTACCCGGGAGGATGACCAGGGGCTGTGGCTGACCTGGGGGCTGGACAACATTCTCAATGCGTCGCAGCTGTCGGTCTACGGTGATCACAACATCGCCAATGTGCTGGCTGCCCTGGCACTGGGCAGAGCCGTTGGACTGGAGCTTGAGCCCATGCTGGAAGCGGCCTGCCATTTCCGCGGACTGCCACACCGTTGTCAGACGGTACTCGAGCGCGATGGTGTGGCCTGGATAAACGATTCCAAGGGCACCAATCCGGGGGCCACGAAAGCCGCAGTGGAGAGCCTCGCGCCCCGTCATGGCAAGCTCGTGCTCATTGCCGGGGGTGATGCCAAGGGTGCGGATCTCGAGCCCCTTCGCCGCTGCGTCAGTGGCCGGGTCCGGGAGCTGGTGGTGCTGGGCAGGGATGCGCCGCTGTTCAGCGAGCTGCTTTCGGATCTGGTGACGGTTACCCAGGTCCATACCATGGAGGAAGCCGTTGCCCGGGCAGCGGAAATTGCCGGGCCGGGTGATCGTGTACTGCTGTCACCGGCCTGTTCAAGCCTGGATATGTTTGACAGCTATGAGCAACGTGGAGAGCGCTTCATCAGCGCCGTGGAGGCAGCGGGATGAGTGAAGCCGCCGTTCGCCCCAGCACGAGCACAGCGGTCCGTACCGGAGAGCTCCAGCTGCTGCTGTTGAGCGCCGGCACGCTGCTGGTGCTCGGCGCCATTCTGATCGCTTCTGCCTCCATGGAAATCGGTGCCGATGTCCACGGCAACCCGTTCCACTTCATCATCCGCCAGACAGCTTTCATTCTGGTGGGTGTCGCCGCTGCCCTGGTGGTTGCCAATGTGCCGTTGGAGTGGTGGCTGCGAACCGGCTGGGTCAGCCTCTTCACTGCCATCGCTTTGCTGGTGCTGGTGCTTACGCCCCTGGGCATCACGGTCAACGGCAGCACCCGCTGGATTTCGCTGGGCGTGTTCAACCTGCAGGTCTCGGAGTTCGCCAAGATCCTGCTTATTGCCTACCTGGCGGGTTACGTTGTGCGCCGCCGGGATGAGCTCATCAATACCTGGTCCGGTTTTCTCAAGCCGGTTGGGGTCCTTGGGCTGGTCTCGTTCCTGCTCATTACCCAGCCCGATTTCGGTGCAACTGTTGTGCTGATGGCGGCCGCTCTGGGCATGATCTTCCTCAGCGGCGTTCGCCTCAGTCGTTTCCTCCCGCTGATCAGCGTCTGTGCGGTTGTGGGTGTGCTCCTGATCATCTTCCAGCCCTACCGCCTCAAGCGCGTAGTGGCGTATCTCGATCCCTGGAAAGAGCAGTTTGATGGTGGCTATCAGCTGACCCAGTCACTGATCGCCTTTGGTCGCGGCGAATGGATGGGAACCGGTCTGGGCAACTCAGTCCAGAAGCTGTTCTATCTTCCCGAGGCGCACACGGATTTCATCTTCGCCATTGCCGCCGAGGAATTCGGACTGATCGGGGCCATGGCGATTCTGCTGACCTTTACTGTGCTGATCTGGATGGCATTCCGGATTGCCCGCAACGCCGAGAAAGCCGGCATGGCTTTCGGCGCCTGCATTGCCTATGGGTTGGCCCTGCTGATGGGGCTTCAGGCGTTCATCAACATGGCGGTTAACACCGGTCTTCTGCCCACCAAAGGACTCACACTGCCACTGGTCAGTTATGGCGGCAGCAGCATGATTGCCAGCTGCGTGGCCATTGGCATTCTGGCGCGGGTGGAAATGGAACGACAGGACCAGCTTGAGAACACGGAGGTGCGCAATGCCCGCAAATAAGCGTTTCCTCATTATGGCTGGTGGTACGGGAGGCCATGTATTCCCGGCGCTGGCCACGGCCCGCAGCCTGCGCGAACGCGGCCATGAAGTGTACTGGCTCGGCTCCCGTGATGGCATGGAGGCGGCTCTGGTTGGGGACAGTGAAATTCCCATCTCCCTGATCTCTGTCTCCGGGCTGCGCGGCAAGGGGCGCCTTACTCTGCTGGCCGCGCCCTTCCGTCTGGCCCGTGCCGTTGCCCAGGCCCTCGTGGTCGTGCGCCGGATCCGTCCGGACTGTGTCATCGGAATGGGTGGTTTCGTTGCCGGCCCAGGCGGCCTCTGCGCCTGGCTGCTGCGCAAGCCGCTGGTCATCCATGAACAGAATGCCGTAGCCGGAATGACCAATCGCTGGCTTTCGCGCTTTGCGACTCTGACCCTGGAGGCATTCCCGGGCGCTTTTGGGGGCGACACCGTTACCCGATGCACGGGCAATCCAGTACGGGCGGATCTGGCGGCCCTGCCACATCCGGATGATCGGCCCAGGCATGAAGGCCCGGTTCGGATTCTGGTGCTGGGTGGCAGCCGGGGCGCATTGGCTATCAACCAGACGCTGCCGGCTGCTCTGGCACTGCTTCCGTCCAGCCAGAAAGTCACTGTTACCCATCAGTGCGGGTCGGATCATGTGGAGGCGACCCGTCAGGCCTACGAACAGGCGGGGGTTGATGCCGAAGTGGTGCCTTTCATTGACGATATGGCGGGTGCCTACGTTGCGGCGGATCTGGTCGTTTGCCGGGCAGGTGCGCTGACGCTGGCTGAATTGTGTGCTGTGGGTGTGGCGTCGGTGCTGGTGCCTTTCCCGCATGCTGTAGACGACCATCAGACGGCCAACGCCCGTCATCTGGCGCAGGCGGGGGCGGCCGTTCTGGTGCCGCAGAACGAAATGAATGAACAGAGCCTGGGTGAACTGCTGGCTTCGCTGACCGCAGACGCGGAGCGTCTGGGCAGTATGGCCCGGGCCGCCCGGCAGCTGGCCAGACTGGATGCCACAGACCGGGTCGTGAATTACTGTCTGGAGACTGCTCATGGCTGAACGTACGGAAAAGCCGCTGGTCTACGAAGTACCGGAAATGCGCCGTATCCGTCGTATCCACTTTGTGGGCATCGGCGGTGCGGGCATGTGCGGCATTGCCGAGGTGCTTTCCAATCAGGGCTACGAGGTGGCCGGTTCCGATATCCGTGACAGTGCGGTGACCATTCGCCTGCGCGAAATGGGTATTCCGGTTGCCATCGGTCACCGCCGTGAAAATACAGCCGAGGCGGACGTGGTTGTGGTTTCCAGCGCCGTGGATGAGTCCAACCCGGAAGTGGCCATGGCCCGGGAAAACCGCGTGCCAGTGGTGCCCCGCGCGGAAATGCTGGCCGAGATCATGCGTTTCCGCCATGGCATTGCCGTGGCGGGAACCCACGGTAAGACCACTACCACGAGTCTGATTGCTTCGATCATGGGCGAAGGGGGCATGGATCCCACCTTTGTTATCGGTGGCCGTCTCAACAGTGCCGGTGCCAATGCACGGCTCGGACAGTCCCGTTATCTGGTGGCTGAGGCCGACGAAAGCGATGCGTCCTTCCTCCATCTGACGCCGGTCGTCAGCGTGGTGACGAACATCGATGCGGACCACATGCACACCTACGGGGGTGACTTCGAGAAGCTCAAGCACACCTTTGTCGAGTTTCTCCACAATCTGCCGTTCTACGGCGTTGCCGTCATGTGCAGTGATGATGTCCGCGTACGTGAGATTGCTGAACGGATCTCACGCGCTGTCATTACCTATGGCTTTAACGATCAGGCGGATTACCAGGCCCATGATGTGCGCGCTGAAGGTCTGTTCACCCACTTCCGGGCCAGCCGGCCGGATGGTCACCGGGAGCTGGAAATCACCCTCCAGATGCCGGGGCGCCACAACATCCTCAACGCTCTGGCGGCCATAGCCGTGGCGACCGATGAAGGCGTGGCGGACGAACACATCGTTAAGGCGCTGGAGCAGTTTTCCGGCGTCGGTCGGCGCTTTCAGGTCTATGGCGATTACGCCACGGCAAACGGCAGCGTCACCCTGGTGGATGATTACGGTCACCACCCCCGTGAGGTGGAAGCGGTCATACGCGGCATCCGGGATGCCTGGCCGGAGCGTCGTCTGGTGATGATCTATCAGCCCCATCGATACAGTCGTACCAGTGACCTCTATGACGACTTTGTCTCCGTGCTCTCGGAAGTGGATGTATTGCTGATGCTGGATGTCTACCCGGCCGGTGAGAAGCCAATCCCCGGGGCGGACAGCCGCAGCCTGTGTCGCAGCATTCGTCAGCGGGGCAGGCTGGATCCTGTTTTCGTGGATGATCAGAGCGGGATTGAACAGCTTCTTGGCAACATTCTTTGTGAGGGCGACCTGTTGATCACCCAGGGGGCCGGCGACATCGGTGCGCTGGCGGGACGCCTGGCGGCCAATCAGCTGACAGGAGGGCAGGGCCATGACTGATACCTGGCAGGTGGATACGCTCACCCGGGATGCCCTGGGCCGGGTTGCCGTGCTCATGGGCGGCGATTCCGCCGAGCGCAGTATCTCGCTCAAAAGTGGCAATGCCGTAACCGAGGCGCTGCAACAGGCCGGCGTGGATGCCCATGGCGTGGACGTTCAGGGTAAGGACCTGCTTCGTCTGGCATCAGCAGGGGAATACGACCGCTGTTTCATCGCCCTGCATGGTCGGGGCGGAGAGGACGGCACAGCCCAGGCCATTCTTGATCAGGCCGGACTGCCCTATACCGGCAGCGGCGTTATGGCCTCGGCGCTGTGCATGGACAAACTGCGCACCAAATACGTTCTGGCCGGTGCGGGGCTGCCGACACCGGCATTCCGGCTGATGCGCCGGGAAGAGCAGGCGTCGGCCATTCTTGATGCGCTGAGGCCGCCGCTCAGCGTCAAGCCCTCCCGCGAGGGCTCCAGCATTGGTGTCTTCAGGGTTGAGACGCTGAGCGAGCTGGAGGAAGCCTTCCGGCAGGCCAGTCAGCACGACCCGCTGGTGCTGGTCGAAGAGTGGATCACGGGTGGGGAGTACACCGTGAGTGTGCTTGGCAATGACACCCTTCCGGTCATCGGGCTGGGCACCGAGCACACCTTCTACGATTTCGACGCGAAATATCTGTCGGACGACACCGAGTATCGGCTTCCAAGTGGCCTGAGTGAGCAGGAGGAAGCTGAGCTCCAGCGGCTGTCCATGGAGGCATTTGATGTCCTGGATGCCCGGCACTGGGGACGCGTGGACATCATGCAGGATGCTGATGGCGCTTTCTGGCTGCTGGAGGTCAACACCATCCCCGGAATGACCGATCACAGTCTGGTGCCCATGGCGGCGCAGGCGGTGGGCATTGGTTTCACCGAGCTCACAGTGCGCATTCTGCAGCAGACTCTGGAGGCGCAATCATGAGCATACACCAGCATCCGCCCATGCAGCTGCGCGACACCAGCGGCCAGAAGAGCCGAACGCGGGGGGCCAGCCCTGCCACGAAAGAGCCTTCCGCTGTGGCGGTCTTTGTCGGGTTGCTGGGGCAGTTGCTGCGCGCAGCGCCCTGGCCGCGGGTTGGACTGGGTGCGGCGGTTGCCCTGGTGGCGGGTATGACGCCCTGGGCCATTGGTGAGGGGCTGGGCATGCTGGATCGCCAGTTCGATGCCGTCCATGTGGAGGGGGATCTCAACCGCATGGAGCACGAGACGCTGATGGGGGCTCTGGAGCCGTTGATTGGCAACAGTTACTTCGCTTCGGATCTGAACCGGGTCAAAGAGCAGGTTGAGATGCTGCCCTGGGTTCAGAGTGCTGCGGTTGGCCGGGAATGGCCTGGCACATTGACAGTGGATGTGATCGAGCACCACCCGGTCGCATTCTGGAACGGGCGCGCTCTGATGAACCGTAATGGCGAAGTGTTCTCACCGGCAAACCCCAGAGTCAGCGGCATTCCGGCATTCTTCGGGCCGGAAGGAAAATCGGCGGAAGTGCTGGAGCGGGCGCGCCACTTTGCAGCGGATCTTGAGTCACAGGGTCTGCGGCTTGCGCAGGTGGCGCTGGAAGAACGCGGAGCCTGGACCATGCAACTGGACAACGGCATCAGCGTGGTCCTTGGGCGGGATCGGGTTGAGGAACGCTTTCAGCGGTTCCTGACCGTTTATGAAAACCGCCTGGCACCAATCGAGGCCAGTGTGGCCAGAGTGGATGCGCGTTACGGCAACGGCGTTGCCGTGAGCTGGAGAGATTCGGAGATTGCCGCCGCCGGTGGCAGTCAAAAGCAGGTTGATGGGCAGGACCGATAACAATGTCAGCGCCAGATAATGAAAACATGATCGTCGGACTCGACATCGGAACCTCAAAGATCGTTGCCCTGGTGGGTAAGCGCAACATGGACGGCAGCATTGAGGTGGTCGGTATCGGATCCCATCCATCGCGCGGGCTCAAGCGCGGGGTGGTGGTCAATATCGAAACCACGGTGCAGGCGATCCAGCGGGCGGTGGAAGAAGCCGAGCTGATGGCCGGCTGCCGGATCCACTCCGTCTATGCCGGCATTGCCGGCAGCCATGTGCGCAGCATGAACTCCCACGGCATTGTGGCCATTCGTGACCGGGAAGTGACCCAGCCGGATATTGACCGGGTCATCGACGCCGCCCAGGCGGTGGCCATCCCGGCGGATCAGAAGATCCTGCACATCCTGCCGCAGGAGTTCGTGATCGATAACCAGGAGGGCATCAAGGAGCCGCTCGGCATGTCCGGCGTGCGCCTGGAGGCCAAGGTGCACCTTGTGACCTGTGCCGTTAACGCCGTCCAGAACATCGACAAGTGCGTGCGACGCTGCGGGCTGGAGGTGGACGACATCATCCTGGAGCAGCTTGCCTCCAGCTATTCCGTGCTCACCGACGATGAGAAGGAGCTGGGTGTCTGCGTTGTCGACATTGGCGGCGGCACGACGGACATCGCCATTTTCACCGGGGGCGCAATCCGGCACACCGCGGTCATTCCCATTGCCGGCGACCAGGTGACGAATGACATCGCCATGGCGCTGCGCACGCCCACCCAGAATGCCGAGGAAATCAAGACCAAGTATGCGTGCGCACTGACCCAGCTTGCGGGAGCTGATGAAACCATCAAGGTCCCCAGTGTGGGCGATCGCGCGCCGCGGGATCTCTCCCGGGCGGCTCTAGCCGAGGTGGTCGAGCCCCGGTACGAGGAGCTGTTCACGCTGGTGCAGTCCGAGCTGCGCCGCAGCGGATTCGAGGACATGATCCCGGCCGGGATCGTGCTCACCGGCGGGTCCTCCACCATGGAAGGCGTGGTGGAACTGGCCGAGGAAATATTCCATGCACCGGTCCGACTGGCCTCGCCCAGCGGCGTGACCGGCATGAGTGATGTCATCAACAACCCCATCTACGCCACGGGCGCGGGGCTGTTGATGTATGGGTTCCGCCAGATCCAGCTGGGCCGTACGGCTCCGAAACTGGATACGGAAGAGTCGCTCCTGGCCCGAATCAAGAACTGGTTCACCGGGAATTTCTAGCGTTTTTTCAGGGTACTAATAAAAGCGGTGTCACAGCCGCTCTGCAAACGGAAGGAGAAGGGAAATGTTCGAACTGGTAGACAACGTCGAGCAAAGTGCAGTAATCAAGGTCGTTGGTGTGGGCGGCGGCGGCGGTAACGCCGTGCGCCACATGCTTTCCAGCGATATCGAGGGGGTAGAGTTTCTCTGCGCCAACACCGATGCCCAGGCACTGAAGGATCTGGACAGTAAGTCCCTGATCCAGCTTGGGGGTAACATCACCAAAGGGCTGGGAGCCGGCGCCAACCCGGAGATTGGTCGTCAGTCCGCCATGGAGGACCGCGATCGGATCGCTGAGGCACTCAAGGGGGCCGATATGGTCTTCATCACAGCGGGCATGGGCGGTGGCACCGGCACCGGCGCGGCGCCCATTGTTGCCGAAGTGGCGCGTGAAATGGGGATCCTGACCGTGGCGGTGGTCACCAAGCCGTTCATGTTTGAGGGCGGCAAGCGCATGAAGGTGGCCGATGCCGGTCTGAAGGCACTGGAAGAGACCGTGGACTCGCTCATTACAATTCCGAACGAAAAGCTGCTTTCTGTAATGGGCAAGAACACCAGCCTGCTCAACGCCTTCGCATCGGCCAATGATGTGCTGCTTGGAGCCGTTCAGGGGATCGCCGATCTGATCACCCGTAACGGTATGATCAATGTCGACTTTGCCGACGTGAAAACCGTCATGTCGGAAATGGGTAATGCCATGATGGGTACCGCCCGCGCCACTGGTGAGGAACGCGCCCGTGAAGCGGCTGAATCCGCCATCCGCAGCCCACTGCTGGACGACATCAACCTGCAGGGCGCGCGCGGCATTCTGGTCAACATCACGGCCGGTATGGATCTGAATCTCGGTGAGTTCTCCGAGGTGGGTGACATCGTGCGTGAGTTCGCCTCCGAATCCGCTACAGTCGTTGTCGGTACTGTGATTGATCCGGAAATGGAAGACGAGCTGAAGGTGACTGTCGTGGCCACCGGCCTGCAGGCGGATGTTGAGGCCCCAACCAAGGTCGTGGACAATACGCGCAACATGGACGGCAAGACCGATTACAACCAGCTGGATCGCCCGGCTGTACTGCGTCGCCGCGCCGTGGATGGCGGAGGCAACGCCGCGGTTGATCAGGAGACCCAGAGTCAGGGCCAGAAAGAGCAGAACGTGGATTATCTGGACATTCCAGCGTTCCTGCGTCGCCAGGCCGACTGAGTGTCGGCCCGGGCGTTCCGGGCGCAGCTGACAGGTGGATGGTACTGGCACGGACAGGGAATAACGGCCCTGGCTCCCGTCATGGGAGCCAATGTCTCGGTATTCCACAGTCTGGTCAAATGGTGCTCAAAGGCCTAGTCTGTTAAAGTACGCAAAAATTCCCGGCGTCAGCTTACGCCGAATTGATGACGGATTTATGAACCGATGATTAGACAGCGCACACTCAAGAATACGATCCGGGCCACTGGCGTTGGCCTTCATTCCGGTGAGAAAGTATTTCTGACCCTGAAGCCGGCGCCTGCGGACACGGGCATCGTATTCCGGCGGGTCGATCTGGATCCGGTTTTCGAGATCGAGGGTCGGGCAGAGTACGTTGGGGAAACCATGCTCTCGACCACCCTGGTCAAGGACGGCGTGCGTGTCGCCACCGTTGAGCACCTGATGTCGGCCATGGCCGGTCTGGGCCTGGACAACTGCTACGTTGAGCTCAGCGCAGCGGAAGTTCCCATCATGGATGGCAGCGCCGGTCCCTTTGTTTTTCTGCTGCAGTCTGCGGGCATTGTGGAGCAGGAAGCGGCCAAGCGGTTCACCCGCATCAAGCGGGAAGTGACCGTCGAGGAAGAAGGCAAGAAAGCCACCTTTGTTCCCTTTGAGGGGTTCAAGGTGAGTTTTACCATCGACTTCGATCACCCGGTTTTTGTGGGTCGGACCCAGAACGCCACAGTGGACTTCTCAAGCACATCCTTTGTGAAGGAGGTCAGCCGGGCGCGTACCTTCGGCTTCATGCGTGACATCGAACAGCTGCGTTCCATGAACCTGGCGCTTGGGGGCAGCGTGGACAATGCCATTGTTGTGGATGACTACCGCATTCTCAATGAGGATGGTCTGCGCTATGAGGACGAGTTTGTCCGCCACAAGATGCTTGATGCCATTGGTGATCTGTATCTGATGGGCAGCAGCCTGATCGGGGAGTTCCGGGGCCATAAGTCCGGGCACGACCTGAACAACAAGCTGCTGCGTAAGCTGATCGCGGAAGAGGACGCCTGGGAGGTGGTCACTTTTGATGATGAGGCGAACGCTCCCATTTCCTATGCCAAGCCTTCGCTGGCGGCGGGATAGCCTCAGTTCCGTCCGTCCTGGCTGCCAGGCTCTGTACCGTTTGCAGAGAGCCTGAGCAGCACCTGCTTAAGACCCTGATCCTCCGTATGCCCGGCTACCTCCTCCAGGAGCCGGGCGTTTTTTTTGCTCAGATGGGGCGGCGCCCGCTCCGGTCGCGGGGCCGGCTCATGCCAGACAGCGACGCGGGCGCGTACCCGCCATGCCTGCTGGAACCGCTCGTCCCGGCGCAGACGTTCCAGAAGACTGCGCTGATGGAATCGAAGTTGGCTTGCGGCGGTGCTGTCCGGTACGATGAGCGTCAATTCGCCGTTGCGGTAGCCGGCGAAACGACAGCGCGCTGCCAGTCTGTCTGGCAACTCGCTGAGAATCAGGCTCTCCAGCGACTGATGCAGTTCGGCTTTGGCCATAAGGCTTTCGAGAATCCCTGAGGGCGCCTGGCGCAGGGGGTTCACGGGGCGGTTGGAGCGGTTCATCAGGGTCTCCGTTACCGGATTGTGGGTTGAACCGGCAAAAAATTCTTACTGTGATACACTTCACAGTGTTAATTCGGTTACAACAGTGAGTGGAGTATGCGTCCGCTCCTGCCTATAATCAAGATCGTCAGTACGGATTCAGGAACGTAACCCGCTGTATTCCGGAAGGTAACGCGGCCTCAGACGCAATGGGTGAGCCTATGAACATACTCGTGGTAGGACGCCAGCACGGTAAGGCAAGGATGTTTACACCAGGAAAAAAGACAGTGGCCGGTCTGGCCGGAATGGCTCTGGCTGTGATGACCGGCTCGGGGTTTGTCGGCTATCAGGTCGCAGTGCATCACAGTGACGCCGTCGCCAGTGCCCAGGAAAGCCGTATGGTCGAGCGCTGGCAGCAGCGTGTCCGGGAGTCCCAGGACGAGCTTGCGGCCCTGGAAGAGCGGGCCGATCAGGAGATTGATGAGCTGACGCGACGGCTGGGCCAGCTTCAGGCCCGCGTGCTGCGTGTGGATGCCCTTGGCAAGAGTCTTGTGTCATCGGCTGATGTCGGCGACGCCGAGTTCGATTTTGAGTCGGTCCCTGCCATGGGCGGTCCCGAGCACGAGGCTTCCAGTGAATCCCACACGGTCGAGGCCCTTGAGGATCAGATTGCATCATTGGACAGTCGCCTGCGTTCGCGGGAGAAACAGCTCGATCTGCTGGACCGGCTCATGGCGAACGCGGATATCCAGAGCCAGCGTGAGGTCGATGGGCGGCCTGTCACCTGGGGCTGGGTTTCCTCACCCTATGGCTATCGCAATGACCCGTTCAGCGGGCGTCGGACCTGGCACAGTGGTGTTGATATTGCGAGCAAAGAGGGCAAGGACGTCATTGCGGTAGGCAGTGGCGTGGTCACCGAAGCTGAGGACCGCGGCGGCTACGGCTATTTTGTGGAGATCGATCACGGTGACGGGATGCAGACCCGCTATGCCCATGCCAAGGAGTTGCTTGTTGAAGCGGGACAGGTCGTCGAGAAAGGCGACACAATTGCGCTGATTGGCAGCACAGGCCGATCCACCGGCCCTCACGTGCATTTTGAAGTGCTGAGAAACGGCACCAGACAGGATCCGGAAGACTTCATGTGACTCTGTTGCGTGTTGCGTGAGGCAATCAGCACGCAACACGTCCCCTCCCTCGCTTTTAACCTCCTTTCGAATAGCGTTAGAATGCTTGCCTTGTTACTGGCCCTGATGCGGTAATGTCAGGTTATTGTGTTCCGGTTATACCGGATCGGCCAACCCATCCGCCCCGCATTGCGCGTTGTTGCATCCTGAGCGGGGGCTGTTATGGAAAGTACTGTTTACTATGTTTTCACAACTGGCAAATCGTCTTTTTGGTAGTAAGAACGCCCGCGAACTCAAGCGGATGCGCAAACTGGTGGACCAGATCAATCTGCACGAGTCCGAACTCTCACAGCTTTCGGATGAGGCGTTGCAGGCTAAGACCCAGGAATTCCGTGATCAGTACCAGAAGGGCAAGAGCCTGGATGCATTACTGCCCGAGGCGTTTGCTGTCGTGCGTGAGGCCAGTAATCGGGTCTTGGGGTTGCGCCACTTTGATGTTCAGATGATCGGTGGCATTACCCTGCACGAAGGTCACATCTCTGAAATGCGGACCGGTGAGGGTAAGACCCTGGTGGCGACTCTGCCCATTTACCTCAACGCCCTGACGGGCAAGGGCGTGCACCTGGTGACGGTCAATGATTACCTGGCCCGTCGAGATGCGGACTGGATGGGTCACCTCTACAACTACCTCGGCATGTCCGTGGGCGTGATCATGTCAGGCCAGCCCACAGCCGAGAAGAAAGAAGCCTACGCTGCTGATATCACCTACGGGACCAACAACGAGTTTGGTTTCGACTACCTGCGCGACAACATGGCCTTCAGTCTTGATGACAAGGTCCAGCGCGGCCTGCACTACGCCATTGTGGACGAAGTGGACTCCATCCTGATCGATGAGGCGCGAACGCCGCTGATCATCTCTGGTGCTGCGGAAAGCAACATGGAGATGTATCAGAAGATCAACGAACTGGTTCCGCATCTGCAGAAATCCTCGCCGGAATCTGTCGAGCAGGAGGAGCCGGACGGGGACTTCACGCTGGAGGAGAAAAACCGGTCCGTGGATCTCACGGAAGCCGGACACGAAAAGGTTGAACAACTGCTGCGTGAAGCCGAGCTGCTGGAAGAAGGCGACAGTCTCTATTCAGCGGCCAACCTGAGTCTGCTGCATCATATCCATTCGGCCCTTCGGGCCCATCACCTGTTTCACCGCAATGTGGATTACATCATCCAGGATGGGCAGGTGGTCATTGTCGATGAGCACACAGGGCGCTCCATGCCGGGCCGGCGCTGGAGCGAAGGTCTCCATCAGGCTGTAGAGGCCAAGGAAGGCGTTGAGATCAAGGCGGAAAGTCAGACACTGGCCTCCACCACCTTTCAGAACTTCTTCCGCATCTATGAAAAGCTTGCGGGCATGACTGGTACGGCCGATACCGAGGCGTTTGAGTTCAACTCCATCTATGGTCTGGATGTGGTCTGTATTCCGACCAACAAGCCGGTAAACCGTACTGACTACAATGACCTGATCTATCTGACCCAGGAGGAGAAGTATCAGGCGATCATCGATGAGATCCGCGATGAGATCGCGGCTGGCCGTCCGGTTCTGGTCGGTACGGCCTCCATCGATACCTCCGAGGTCATGTCCCGCCTGCTCAAGGAGGCGGGGATTGAACACAACGTCCTCAACGCCAAGCAGCACGAGAAGGAAGCCCATGTGATTGCCGACGCCGGCAAGCCGGGCACCGTGACCATTGCCACCAACATGGCGGGTCGCGGGACTGACATTGTGCTCGGTGGTAACCTCGATTCCGAGCTGGCGCGGATGGAAAATGCCAGCGAAGCTGAGATCGAGGCCCAGAAGGCGGACTGGCAGAAGCGCCATGATCAGGTAGTGGAAGCCGGGGGGCTGCACATCATCGGTACTGAGCGCCACGAATCCCGGCGTATTGACAACCAGCTCCGCGGTCGCGCCGGTCGCCAGGGCGACCCTGGCTCGTCGCGGTTTTTCCTGTCGCTGGAAGACGATCTGATGCGGATCTTCGCCCCTGATCGGGTGAAGAACATCATGCAGGCGCTGGGCATGCAGAAGGGCGAGGCCATTGAGCATCGGATGGTGACCAACTCCATCGAAAAAGCCCAAAAGAAGGTCGAAGGCCGCAACTTCGACATCCGGAAACAGCTTCTGGAATACGATGACGTGGCCAACGACCAGCGCAGCGTTGTCTATGAGCAGCGTAATGAGGTGATGGCCTCCGAGGACATTTCCGACATCATCAAGCAGGTCCGTGAGGACGTGGTGGACTCTGTGGTCAGTGAGCACATTCCGCCGCAGAGCATGCCTGAGCAATGGGATGTGCCCGGGCTGGAAAAACGGGTTGAATCGGATCTGGGTCTGAAGCTGCCCATCCAGCAGTGGCTGGACGAGGATGACACCCTGTATGAGGAGCGTCTGCGTGATCGCATTCTGGAGGAGGTGATCAACACCTACCAGGAAAAAGAGGATGTGGTCGGCGCAGAGACCATGCGCCGCTTCGAGAAACAGATCTTCCTGCAGACGCTGGATACGCTCTGGAAGGAGCATCTGTCCAATATGGATCACCTGCGCCGGGGCATTCACCTGCGCGGCTACGCCCAGCGCAATCCCAAGCAGGAGTACAAGCGCGAGGCCTTCAATCTCTTCCAGAGCATGCTTGAGTCCATCAAGTTCGACGTGGTCCGGGCGCTCTCCCACGTGCGCGTGCAGCGCCAGGAAGAGCTGGAGGAGCTGGAGCGTCGGCGTCGCGAAGAGCTTGCCCGCGAGCTTGCGGCGGCCCGAACCAAACATGAATCGGAGCCTGAGGCCCCGCCCCAGCAGTCGACACAGGGCAGGCAGCAGCAGGGTGAAGGTGAGCGCAGTGGCAGTCTGGCCCAGCAGCCCTTTGTCCGCGATGGCCGGAAAATTGGGCGTAATGACCCCTGCCACTGTGGCTCGGGCAAGAAATACAAGCACTGTCACGGTAAGGCGGAGTAAGGCCCATGGCGGTTAACCCAGCGCCGTTGCCATCCTTCCACCCGGTTGCGGGTGTGCGCCTGGGTACCGCTCAGGCCGGGATCAAAAAGCCCAACCATGATGATCTGGTGGTCATGGAGCTGACGGACGGCGCCAGTGTGGGTGCGGTCTTTACCCGCAACGCTTTCCGTGCCGCGCCAGTGCTGGTTGCCGAAAAACATCTGGCGCAGAGGGCGCCCCGTTACCTGCTGATCAACACCGGTAATGCCAATGCCGGCACCGGGGAGCAGGGTATGCAGGACGCGCTGCGCAGCTGTGCGTCACTTGCCGGGAACACAGGGGTGCCGGCTGAGGCGGTCCTGCCATTCTCCACCGGTGTGATTGGTGAGCCGCTGCCCGTTGAGTGCATTGAGGCGGCGCTGCCCGAGGCATTGCAGGATCTGGACCCCAATGGGTGGGCGCGGGCAGCATCCGGCATCATGACCACTGACACCCTGCCCAAGGGCGCAACCCGTCGCGTCGAGATTGACGGAAAGACAGTGACACTGTCCGGCATAAGCAAGGGCGCTGGCATGATCCGCCCGAATATGGCCACCATGCTGGCCTTTGTGGCCACGGACGCGACGGTGGCGCCGGCACTGATGCAGTCACTGGTGGCACAGGCTGCCGAGCAGAGCTTCAACCGCATCACCATTGACGGTGACACCTCCACCAACGACGCCTGTGTTGGCGTGGCCACAGGTGCCAGTGATGCGCCGGAGATTGTCGCCCGAAGTGCGGCATTGTCCGAGTTTGAGTCCGCATTGAAGGGGCTTTTTCTGGAGCTTGCCCATGCCATAGTGCGGGATGCGGAAGGGGCCACCAAGTTCGTTACTGTCAATGTGACCGGAGCGGCCTCTTCAGAGGATGCCCTGTCAGTGGCCTATGCGGTTGCTGAGTCGCCGCTGGTGAAAACAGCACTCTACGCCTCGGACCCCAACTGGGGGCGAATTCTGGCGGCTGTGGGTCGGGCTGGTGTTGCAGGACTTGATGTGTCGCGGATCAGCATTCATCTTGATGACGTCTGCATTGTGCGCGATGGTGGTCGGGCCGCAGAGTACAGCGAGGCCATGGGGCAGAGGGTGATGGATCGTCAGGAGATCCCCGTCACCATCAATCTTGCCATGGGCGAGGCAGTCGAAACGGTCTGGACCAGTGACTTCTCCCACGAGTACGTCACCATCAATGCGGAATACCGTACCTGAGCCATGGCCGTGCTTCAGGTTGCTGTTGGCGTAGCTTCCCGCCCCCACCCCGAGGATCCCGGACGAATACAGGTGCTGGTAGCCCGCCGTGCCCCGGATGCCCATCAGGGCGGTCTGCTGGAGCTTCCGGGAGGCAAGGTGGAGCCTGGTGAATCCGTGGCTGAGGCGCTGGTCCGTGAGTTCAGAGAGGAAGTGGCCCTTGAGATCGATCCAGCCCGGCTTGAACCGCTTATAACCATTGAGCACGATTACGGTGACCGTGCTGTGCGTCTGGAAGTCAGGCGTATCCTGAGCTGGACGGGCGAAGCCCGGGGCCTGGAGGGCCAGCCTCTCGAGTGGCGGGTACTGGAAGAGCTCCATGACGAGGATTTCCCGCCCGCCAACCGCCCCATACTTCGGGCATTGAAGCTGCCCCGCGCACTGCTGATCACGGCAGAGACCCTTTCTCCAGTCTATCCAGACGACTGTGCATTGCGGGAAGCTTACCGTTCATGGTCAGGTGCCTTCTGCATTCTGCGGGCGCCGGCATTGTCTGCCGCGGATTATGAGGCTCTCTATCAGCGGGTGCGCCCTCTGGCGAGCGAGGCCGGTATCGGGCTGTTGCTCCACGGCGCACCGGACTGGCTGGAGCGCTTGCCTGATGCAGCCGGAATCCATCTGCCCTGGCGTGCGGCTTCAGCACTGAAGGAGCGGCCTGTGGCGAGCGGGTACTGGCTGGGAGTGTCCTGTCATAATGGTGAGGAACTGGCCCAGGCCGAACAGATTGGAGCGGATTACGCTGTTCTCTCGCCGGTCAGGCCGACGTCCTCACACCCCGAGCGCGAGGCGCTGGGTTGGGAGGCGTTCAGCAGGCTGAGCACGGCAGCGGCACTGCCGGTCTATGCCATGGGCGGACTGGGTAGCCAGCATGACGGCCGGGCCAGGGCAGCAGGCGCTCAGGGTGTTGCAGGAATCAGCTACTGGTGGAAACAGGTGGAGAATGCAGGATGAGTGACAGGCTGACGCACATTGATGAAAGTGGTGCGGCCAATATGGTTGATGTGACCGACAAGAGCGTGACTGAGCGTGAGGCCCGGGCGGCATCAACCATCCGTATGGCAGCGGAGACACTGGATATGGTCATGGCCGGTGAGCATCCCAAAGGGGATGTGCTGGCCACAGCCCGCATTGCCGGCATTATGGCCGCCAAGAAGACCCACGAACTAATTCCCCTTTGTCACGCCCTGAACCTGACCTCGGTGAAGGTTGTGCTGACACCCCGTGAGGACCGTCAGGGCATTGATATTGAGGCCCGATGCAAGCTGGCAGCCACGACCGGCGTGGAAATGGAGGCGCTGACGGCAGCCTCAGTGGCGGCTCTGACCCTCTATGACATGTGCAAGGCGGTGGACCGGGGTATGGTCATCGACAGCACCCGATTGCTGGAAAAGCAGGGCGGGCGCTCAGGCCACTGGCAACGTGAGGAGGTACAGTAGCCATGCAGTCGCCTTGCCGCTTCTGTTAGAATGCGCGTCTTTCATCCGCTTGAGGTTTGCCGTGGTCGTTCGCTATGTAGAAAGCTGTCGTCTCCCCACGCCCTTTGGCGTGTTCGACATGCATGGCTTTGAGGAAGTGGAAACCGGCCAGGAGCACATTGCGCTTACCCTGGGGCAGGTGTCTGATGGTGAGCCCGTGCTGGGGCGCACCCATTCCGAATGCCTGACCGGCGATGCCCTCTACAGCATGCGCTGTGACTGCGGGTATCAGCTGGAAGAAGCGCTGCGCAGCATTGCGCTGGAAGGGCGCGGTGTGCTGATGTATCTGCGTCAGGAAGGGCGTGGCATCGGGCTGCTGAACAAGATCCGCGCCTATAATCTGCAGGATGAGGGTGCTGATACCGTTGAGGCCAACGAGCGTCTGGGCTTTGCCGCGGATCTGCGCGATTACAGCATGTGCCTGGACATGCTCAATCATCTGGGCATCAGATCCATCCGCCTGATGACCAATAACCCGGTCAAGGTGGATGCGCTGCGTGGCCTGGGCATTGATGTGAAGGAGCGGGTGCCGCTGCAGGTAGGGCGTAACCCCCATAACGAGGGCTACCTGGACACCAAGCGCTCACGCATGGGGCACCGGTTCACGACCCACCAGGATGATGATCCGGTGTAAAAGTCTCAGGTTGCAGTTCGCAAGTTGCAGGTGAACACTTTCCTGCGACCTGCGACCTGCGACCTGCGACCTGCGACCTGCGACCTGCGACTCGTCAGGAAGGCTGCACTGCAGCCAGATGCCCGTCCCCGGAATCCGCCAGGCGAGCCTCGATGGCGCGGCGTATTCCTTCCGCATTCAGCCCACATTCAGCAAGCTGTTCATCCGGTTTGCCGTGTTCGATGAACCGGTCCGGAAGGCCAAGCTGCAGCAGGTTGGCGCGGATTCCTGCCGCATTGAGGTATTCAGCCACACCGCTGCCGGCGCCGCCTGCGACCACATTCTCCTCGATGGTCACCAGCAGGTCATGCTCGCTGGCCAGCCGCTTGATCAGCTCTCCATCCAGAGGTTTTACGAATCGCATATCCGCCACGGTGGCGCCGAGCGACTCGGCAACAGTCAGTGATGGCGTGACCATGGCGCCAAAAGCCAGGATGGCGATGCCGCGCCCGTCTTGAAGGACCCGCCCACGGCCCAGCTCCAGAGCTGTCATCTCCTGCTCGATGGTGGCGCCAGGCCCGGTCCCGCGAGGGTAGCGAACGGCTGCAGGGCCTTCATGGAGGTGGCCGGTGTAGAGCATCTGCCGGGTTTCGTTCTCATCGGAGGGGGCCATGACCACCATGTTGGGCACGCACCGCAGGTAGGTCAGGTCAAAGGCCCCGGCATGGGTTGGCCCGTCTTCACCAACCTGACCGGCGCGGTCGATGGCGAACAATACATCCAGTTCCTGTATGGCCACGTCATGGATCAGCTGGTCGTAGGCGCGCTGCAGAAAGGTGGAGTAGATGGCCACCACCGGCTTGGTGTCGTCACAGGCCATGCCGGCCGCCAGGGTCACGGCGTGCTGCTCGGCAATGGCCACATCGTAGTAACGCTCCGGAAAGCGCTCGGAGAACGCCACCAGATCGGACCCTTCGCGCATGGCCGGCGTTATGCCGATGACGCGATCGTCCGCCTCCGCCATGTCGCACAGCCACTGCCCGAAGACATTGGAGTATTTGGGCAGTTTTGGCCCAGCCGGAGCAGCCGGCTTGACGGTCGGTGTGGGCTCGATCTTGTTGATGGCGTGATAGCCCACCGGATCGGATTCGGCCGGACCGAATCCCTTGCCCTTGGTGGTGACCACGTGCAGGAACTGAGGGCCTTCCAGCGCCTGGATGTTTTCCAGGGTTTCCAGCAGCAATGGCAGGTCGTGACCGTCGATTGGGCCGATGTAATTGAAGCCCATCTCCTCGAACAGGGTTCCCGGCGCCAGCATGCCCTTGAAGTGCTCTTCGGTCTTGCGCACCAGGGCCTTGAGCCCGGGTGTACCGGAGAGCATTTTCTTGCTGCCGTCGCGCACCTGGTGGTAGGTGCGGCTGGCCAGGATCCGGGCGAAATAGTTCGACAGTCCGCCCACGTTGTGGGAAATCGACATGTCATTGTCGTTGAGCACCACCAGCAGATCCGCCCGCACATCGGCCGCGTGGCTGAGCGCCTCGAAAGCCATGCCGGCCGTCATGGCGCCATCACCCATCACGGCAATGCTCTTGCGCTTCTGGCCACGGTTACGGGCAGCCAGGGCCATGCCCAGAGCCGCGCTGATGGAGGTGCTTGAATGGCCAACGCCGAAGGTGTCATAGGGGCTTTCCGCCCGGTTCGGGAAAGCCGCCAGACCATCCTTGCGCCGGATGCTGGTGAGCTGTTCCCGGCGACCGGTCAGGATCTTGTGCGGGTAGGCCTGATGTCCCACATCCCAGACCAGATTATCGTGAGGTGTCTGGTAGAGGTAGTGTAGCGCGAGCGTGAGTTCCACTACCCCCAGACCGGCGCCGAAATGGCCACCGGACTGACCCACAGACCACAGCAGATAGGCGCGCAGTTCTGTGGCCAGATCGAACAGCTGATCGCGGTCGATCAGACGCAGCTGTTCCGGGGTATCCACCTGATCGAGCAGGGGCGTTTCCGGCCGTCGTGTGGGGATGTCGTCAAAAACGTGTGGTTCGTGCATCCGGAGTTTGCTGCCCTGGCGATTGCATTTGTCGGGCCGGCGTTGATGCGCTCAGTCCGCCACGCATTATAATGGAACTCTGCGAGCAATTCAGCGTTGCCCGGCCAAACCAAGATAAGCCCGTTAGCGGGCAGTGATCAACAGGCCTCAATGGTCCCGCTGGATGACGAATTCCGCCAGATCCCGCAGAAGCTGTGGATCGTCGGGGATCGCCCCAAGGCTGGTCACGGCCTGCCTGTGTAGTTCCTCAAGCATCCTGTGAGCCCGCTCCCGCCCCAGCAGGGACGAATAGGTGGGCTTGTTGCTGCCAAGATCCGACCCCTGGGGTTTCCCCATCACCTCAGTCTGTCCCTCGTCATCAAGCAGGTCATCCTTGACCTGGAAAGCCAGGCCAACGGCACCCCCGAAACTGTGGATGGCTGCCAGGATGCTTTCATTACGGCAGTCGGCTGCAAGCGCCCCGAGCATGACTGAGGCCTCAATCATTGCACCGGTTTTACGCCGGTGCATTCGCTCCAGATCGTTAACGCTGAGCTGTCCGCCGGTGGCGGCAAGATCCAGTGCCTGTCCGCCCACCATGCCGCTGTGGCCTGCGGCTTCACTCAGAATCTGGATCATGCGCAGCTGCTGGATACTGGCGTGACTGGCGGGTTCGCTGAGCAGCCGGAATGCAAGCGCCTGCAGGGCATCGCCCGCCAGTATCGCCGTGGCCTCATCAAACGCCCTGTGGCAGGTGGGCTGGCCCCGTCTCAGGTCGTCATCGTCCATGGACGGCAGATCGTCGTGAACCAGGGAATAGGCGTGGATGAGCTCCACCGCCATAGCGGCCGGCATGGCGCTTTCAACGTCACCTTTCAATGCCTGTGTGGTGGCGAGCACCAGGGCCGGGCGGATGCGTTTGCCGCCGCCCAGAACGCTGTAGCGCATGGCTTCGTGCAGACGCTGGGGTGTCTCAGTGGCGGCGGGAAGAGCCGCCTCCAGAGCCTCATCAACGCGTTGCCGGGCATCTTCGAGAAAATCCTGGGGGGTCATGTGTCGCTGTCTTCGCTGAAGGGGCGCTGCTCCAGCTCGCCCTGTTCGTTTTCCATGACCTGCTCCACCCGCTGCTCGGCCGCACGCAGAGACTGCTGGCATTCCCGGGTCAGGCGCACGCCACGCTCAAAGGCTTTCAGGGATTCCTCCAGCGGCATCTCACCCTGTTCGAGTCGCCGTACCAGGGTTTCCAGCTCCTGCAGGGTTTCCTCGAACCGGGAGAGGTCTGTGCTTGCGCTGCTGTCGTTGTCGCTCATGGTTGTGTTCCGTTAAGCCCATCTGATGGCGCCGCAGTATAACAAAGCCGGCGCGGGTGTCGCTGTGTCAGTGCTGCTGCCAGCTGAAACGCTGCTCGCCCCCGTCGACACCTTCCCCACCGTAACAGCGTTCCGTGACCATGATTCCGCCGTCGCGGCTCATTGTGACCACTGTGGTGGCCCGGGTGCCGTAATTCGCCCCCTTTATGAAAACAGGGGAGAGCATCCGCTCAAGCTGCTCGCCCACACCGGTGTCCGGGAGGCGGTGTGGTTCCGCCTCCCGGGTGTCGCCGAAATGATCCAGCAGAGCGCGGTGCAGGCTGGCTGTATCCGTCGGCTGTGCATCCAGCGCCTCCTGCAGGCGGTCACAGCCGTGCTGGAGTTTGGGCCAGGGGGTATTGAGCAGATGGTTGCTGAGTCCGTGAACGCCGCTTTCCAGCCGCCGGGGCGGCAGTCGGGACTCGCTGCCCAGACTGTGCACCACGCTGCCATCGTAGCCCAGCAGATTGAACTGACCATACTGGGCCTGCTCTTTCCGGATCTGCTCGAGTGTCTGATCCATGGAATCGGACTCAAGCAGTCTCAGAGGCAGTTCGCCGCGGCTTTTGCGTGCCGTTTCCGGTCTGGGGGAACGGAAGTTGGTTACGGCGGCCACCCGCCCCCCTGGAGTGATTGCAAGCCAGGTGCCGCCGGACTGTTCATCCCGCCCGGCAAGAACGGGAGGATCTGTCCACCAGTGCATGGCCCGGGTGGGGCGATGGTGGAATTCATCCCGGTTGGCGACCATTACCAGGCGGTAGCGGTGGTCCGGATCAAGGGCGAATGCGATCAGACACATTGGGCGACTTCGGTGGCTGACAGGGAACGTGTATCATAGCACCCATTTGCGCAGGGCCAACCCGAAATGGGCATTGTTGAATCCATCATTCTCTATCTGGTTCTCGGTGCGGCAGCGGGCACGCTGGCCGGGCTTTTCGGTATTGGCGGTGGTCTGATCATTGTTCCGGTGCTGATTGTGACGCTGGGGTTGCAGGGTGTTGCGGGCGAGGTGTCCGCCCATGTTGCGGTGGGCACTTCCCTGGCCACGGTGGTGTTCACCTCCCTCAGTTCCATTCGCACCCATCATGGCAAGGGAGCTGTCCGCTGGGTGCTGTTCCGTCCCATTGCGGTGGGCATTCTGGTGGGGGCGGCTCTGGGTGCGTTGACGGCGGGTTCGCTGAGCGGCGCCGTGCTGCAGAATGTGATTGGGGTCTTCGTGCTGCTTGCAGCCACAAAGATGCTGCTGCAGTGGTCACCCCGTCCCGGTGAACGGCAGCTTGGCAGGCCCGCCCTGGCTGGCGTCGGTGGCGGCATCGGTTGGCTGTCAGCGATTGTTGGCATCGGAGGCGGAACGCTGAGCGTGCCTTTTCTGACCTGGCTTGGAGTACGCATGCAGCAGGCCGTTGGCACTTCGGCCGCTCTGGGTTTTCCAATTGCTGTGTCCGGGGCAATGACCAACATGGTCGTTGGGTGGCACCGGGACGCGATTCCGGATTACAGTATCGGCTTTGTGTACGGCCCCGCGGTGTTGGGTATTGTGCTGACCAGTGTGCCCTTTGCCCGGCTGGGTGCGCTGCTGGCGCACAGGCTTAATGAGAAACTGTTGAAACAACTCTTTGCCGTACTGCTGCTGGTGATTGGCGTGCGCTTTCTGATTCAGTCCTGAGGGCTTCTATGCTTGAGTATCCTGACATTGATCCGGTTGCCATTTCCCTGGGGCCGCTGGAGATCCACTGGTACGGGCTGACCTATGTGGCAGCCTTTCTCGGCGGCTGGTGGCTGGCGCGACTGCGGGCCCGCAAGCCCGGCGCTCCCATGAACGAGGAACAGATCGGGGACCTGGTGTTCTATCTGGCGCTGGGGGCCATTCTGGGCGGACGCTTCGGTTTCGTGGTCTTCTATCACTTTGACCGTTTCCTGGAAAACCCGCTCTGGCTGTTCCAGATCTGGGAAGGGGGTATGGCCTTCCATGGCGGCCTGATCGGCGTGCTGCTGGCCATGCTGCTTTTCGCCCGCAAGCAGGATCGGACGTTCTTTCAGGTGGCGGATTTCGTTGCACCTCTGGTGCCGGTGGGGCTGGGTCTTGGGCGTATTGGCAATTTCATCAACGGCGAGCTCTGGGGAAGGCCGACGGACGTACCCTGGGGTATGGTTTTCCCGGGGGCGCCGGATGAACTTGCGCGCCACCCCTCCCAGCTCTATCAGTTCGCTCTGGAAGGGGTGCTGCTGTTCGCCGTTCTGTGGTGGTTCTCCGCACGGCCGCGCCCGGCCATGGCGGTCTCGGGGCTCTTCCTGACCGGCTACGGCGTGGTACGTTTCTCTGCGGAGTTCTTCCGCGAACCGGATGCCCACCTTGGCTTTGTGGCGCTGGACTGGATGACCATGGGGCAGGTCCTGTCCATTCCCATGCTCATTGCCGGTGCCGTCCTTCTCTACTGGGCTTATTCCCGAAACAGGCGCGAGGCGTGAATGCAGTCCTATCTGGATCTGATGCAGGATATTGTGGATAACGGCACGGACCGTGGCGATCGTACCGGTGTGGGCACACGCTCGGTGTTCGGTCGCCAGCTGCGCTTTGACCTGGCTGAGGGATTTCCTCTGCTGACCACCAAGAAAGTCCATCTGCGCAGCATCATCTATGAGCTGCTGTGGTTTCTGAGAGGTTCAACCGACAACAACTGGCTGCGTGAGCGCAACGTTTCGATCTGGAACGAGTGGGCGCTGGAAAACGGTGATCTGGGACCGATCTATGGCAAGCAGTGGCGAAGCTGGGCGTGCCCGGATGGCAGCACCGTGGACCAGATCAGTGATGTGCTGGAGCAGATCCGCACCAAGCCCCATTCACGGCGGCTGGTGGTCAGTGCCTGGAATCCGGCGGAGCTTCCGGATGAATCCATGAGCCCGCAGGAGAATGTGCGCAGTGGGCGTATGGCGCTGGCGCCCTGTCACTGCCTGTTCCAGTTCTTTGTGGACAATGGCCGGCTTTCCTGTCAGCTCTATCAGCGCAGTGCCGATCTCTTTCTGGGTGTGCCTTTCAATATTGCCTCCTACAGCCTGCTCACCTGCATGATGGCGCAGCAGACGGACCTGGAGCCGGGCGAGTTCGTCCATACCTTTGGCGATGTCCATCTGTATCAGAACCATCTGACAGACGATATTGTCTTTGAACAGCTGCGCCGCACGCCGGGTCCGCTACCGACTCTGGAGCTGGCCAGGCGTCCTGACAGTCTGTACGGGTATGAGTTGGATGATTTCGTGATCCGCGATTACCACCCCCAGCCCGCGATCCGGGCCCCCATCGCCGTCTGAGGAGCTGCCATGCGCAAGGCACTGATGGTGGCCATGGCCCGCAATCGGGTCATTGGCCGCAACAATAAGCTGCCCTGGTATCTGCCGGAGGATCTGCGCTATTTCAAGCAGGTGACCCTCGGCAAGCCCATCATCATGGGGCGTAAGACCCACGAGTCCATTGGCCGCCCGTTGCCGGGCCGGCTCAATCTGGTGATCACCCGCGACGCACAATGGCACAGCGATGGAGTGAGCGTGGTCCATTCGCTGGAACAGGCCCTGGAGCAGGCGCAGCACCAGGCACTGATTGATGGCTGCGAGGAGGTGGTGATCATTGGCGGCAGCCAGATCTACACCGAGGCACTGCCGGTGGTGGACCGGCTCTACATCACCGAGGTGCACGCCGAGGTGGAGGGTGACACCCTTTTTCCTGTTGTTGACTGGCACCAGTGGGCGGAAAGTGCTCGTGAAGATCACAGCGCCAGCGAGAACAATCCCTACGATTACAGCCTGGTTGTCTATGACCGGGCGGATACGGAGTAACAGCCGATGAGTGCTTTTGATGCTTTGATGGAACAGGCCCGTTCGGGGTCGGTGACGATCACCCCGGACTGGATGCAGGGAAGGGCCGCCTTTGGCGGACTGACTGGTGCGATTGTTCATCAGGCGATGAGCCAGAAGCTGGTGGATGAGCGGCCTCTGCGTTCGCTGTCGGTCTCGTTCATCGGACCGGCGGCGGCCGATACGCCGGTCAGCGTTTCGTCCGAGGTGTTGCGTCAGGGCAAAGCCGTGACGCAGGTGGAAAGCCGTCTTCACCAGGGGAGCGACACCGTGGTGGCGGCGCTGGCGAGTTTCGGCAGTTCACGGGAGTCGGCGGTGACCGTGCCCGCTGAGCCGGCGCCAGAGGCTGCGGATCCGGAGTCGTCCAAACCGATGCCCCAGATTGATGGTGTGACACCGGAATTTCTGCGGCATTTTGATCTGCGTTTCTGTATTGGTGGTTTCCCCTTCACCGGCTCCAGTGATCGGGTCATGGGGGGCTGGATGCGGTTCCGGGAGCCCCCGCAGGCGATTACCGAGTCCCACCTGGTTGCGCTGATCGATACCTGGCCGCCGGCCATACTGCCGCATCTCAGTCAGCCGGCTCCGGCCAGTACACTCAACTGGACCATGGAGCTTGTGGATCCCCTGCCGACTGTTGCGCCGGATGACTGGCTTCTGTATCGGGCTACTGTGGACCAGGCTCAGGGCGGTTACGGACTGGCCCAGGCTGGCATCTGGACCCGTTCTGGTGAATTGGTGGCACTTTCACGTCAGACCGTCACGGTATTCGCCTGACCCATGAAAAACCAGCAGCAGGCCATGGCGCTGGGCCTGGGAACGGTGCTGCTGTGGTCAACAGCGGCTACGGCCTTCAAGATCTCCCTGGACTTTCTGACACCGGTTCAGCTGATGTTCTGGGCCAGCACCGTCTCCATTTCGGTACTGGCCGGCTGGCTGGCGGTTCAGGGGCGGCTGCTGGCCTCGCTGCGGCTCAGCCGCCGGGAAGCGTTGCTGTCCTTTGGTTTTGGTCTGATCAATCCCTGCCTCTATTACCTGCTGCTGTTTGGCGCCTATGATCTGCTCCCCGCCCAGGAAGCCATGGCCATCAACTACACCTGGGCTCTGACACTGACCTGGCTGGCGGTGCCACTGCTTGGACACAGCCTGAAGCTCACGGATGCCCTGGCGGGTTTGCTCTGTTATTTCGGGGTTTTCGTCATCGCCACCCGTGGTGATGTGCTGGGCTTCCAGCTCTCCGATGCTCTGGGAGTGGGGCTGGCATTGCTCAGCACCCTGGCCTGGGCGCTTTACTGGATCTTCAATACCCGTGATACCCGTGAGCCGGTGGCGGGGTTGTTGCTGAACTTTGTGTTTGCCTGGCCTGTACTGCTGCTGATCGCGGTTGGTGCTGGCTGGCAGTGGCCAGCCTGGCAGGGACTGGCCGGTGCCTTCTGGGTCGGTGCCTTTGAAATGGGCATTGCCTTTGTGCTCTGGCTGATGGCCATGAAGAAAGCTGAAAACACCTCCCGGCTGAGCAACCTCATCTTTCTTTCACCACCCCTGTCCCTGGTGTTTGTGGCAGTGATTGTGGGCGAGTCGATCCAGGCATCAACGATCGTCGGTCTGGCACTGATCATCGGTGGGCTGTACTGGCAGCGGCTTGGTGCCCAGCGGGCCGGACATTCCTGAGTCACACCGGCCGGCGGTTAGAGCGCGGGTCTTCCCAGTCCAGTTCCTTCGGGTCCCACCAGCCCAGCTCATCACGCACCTTGCGCCGGGAGCGATCGGAAAGTGACAACCAGATCTCCTCGAAACGCGCCAGCCCAAGCTCGCGCCGTTTCTGGTTGCGACTCTGCAGTTGGTGGATGACCCGGGGCAGCCCCAGTGCTTCTCCAAGCTGGCCGGGGACCAGGCATTCCTGTCCCATCACGGTCTTGCGATGCATCCGCCGGGCGAGGACGTCGCTCAGAGCAGTGGCCGCTTCAAGTGCCGTATCAGTGTTGAATGACTCATCAGTCACGCCGGGTACCCACGATCGTTCGCGCACGCGTAAAATGAAACTATAACGTGGCGCAAGCGTAAATGTCTCGCCGAACGTGACGTAGCGCGAACCAATTGGTAGTGTGTCGCCATTCATATTGCAGTGCAGGAGAGATACATTGGATAACGAGAGCATTCTGGGTGCCTATAAGCGCTACGCACCGGTCTATGACGTGGTTTTCGGTAAGATTTTTCAGCAGGGCCGTGAAGAGGCCATGAAAACGGTTGAGTTCACGCCGGGCGAAAAGATTCTGGATCTGGGTGTGGGTACAGGGATTTCCCTGCCGGATTACCCGCGTAATGTCTCAGTCACCGGCATTGACCCGTCGGAAGAAATGCTCGAAAAGGCCCGTAAGCGCGTGAAAAAGGAAGGCCTGGATCATGTGGAGCTGCACTGTATGGATGCTGTGGAGCTGGACTTCCCGGACAACAGCTTTGACAAGGTCTTCGCGCTTTATGTCCTGTCCGTGGTGCCGGAACCCTACCGGATGCTGGCCGAGATCCGGCGCGTCTGCAAGCCGGGCGCGGAAGTGATCTTCGTAAACCACTTTGCCAAAGACAACCCGCTGGTACGTAAGTTTGAAGCCAGTCTTGCCAAATACGCCGGGCGGCTCGGTTTTCAGCCTGATTTTCCCATGCAGCCGGTACTGGAGAATGTGGGGCTCGAAGTCGAGGAAATCCGTCCGGTTAACCTGATGGGGTACTGGACGCTGCTGCGGGGACGCTACACGGATGAATGAGCCGTGGCTGTCCCGGGGAGTGCATCCGTGATCATTCCCCTGTTTCCGCTGAACTCGGTGGTTCTCCCCGGGGGGCGCATTCCGCTGCAGCTGTTCGAGCGGCGCTACATCGACATGCTCAGCCGCTGTCTGAAAGCGGATCAGGGTTTTGGGATTGTGCTGTTCGAACAGGTCGGGCGTGACACCAACACCGGTGCGTCCTTCCATCCTTTTGGATGCTACGTACGCATTGTCGATTTTACGCCCCTTGAGCATGGGCTGCTTGGCATCACGGTGCAGGGTGAGTCCAAGATTGCGGTGACACGCCGCTGGCAGGAGGCTGATGGGCTGCACATGGGGGAGGTCATGCCGTTGCCTGTTGAGGCGGAGCTGGCCACGCCCCGGGTCCACGAGGATCTCGTCAGCGTTCTCCGGGCACTGTGCCAGCATCCCTCCGTTCAGGAACTGGAGCTGGAGATTGACTATCAGGATGCCCGTCAGGTTGGCTGGCGGCTGACCGAGCTTCTGCCTCTCGATATTGAGGACCGGCAGATGCTGCTTGAAATGGATGACCCCGTGGAACGGCTGGAGGTGCTCGAGGGCATGATCGAGGCCCTGGAGTAGCGACATCTAGCCGTTGAGATGCCAGATCTGATCATGCCCACGGCGGCTGGCCCGTTCCAGAGCTTCGTGGCAGCGGCTGACCAGCACCTCCGGGTCTGTTTCTCCCTGGGCCCGGGTTGTGCAGCCCAGGCTGGCGGTAATGCTCTGGGCAACCGGCCACTCGGATTCCGACATTGCACGGCGGATACGTTCGGCCGTTACCCGCAACCCTTCCTCCGGTGTGAACGGCAGCAACAGGTAGAACTGATTCTCGCCCGCCCGGTAATGACTGTCACCGGCCCGCATGGTGGTGCCCAGGTGATCGCTGATAGCCTGCAGCAGCTCCTGCAGTTCAGCCCTGCCGTGTAATGTCACCAGTTCATCGAAATGGTCAATGCTCAGGCATGCCAGCGACAGCGGATGGCCGGTTGCCTCGGAGCGGCTGATTTCCTTGGTCAGTGTTTCGTCGAAGCAGCGCTGGTTGTAGGCGCCGGTCTCCGGGTCAACGATGGTGAGAGTGTCCACAAAGCGGGCGCTGTAGTGGTAGCGGAAGGCAAACCAGGCGGCTACGCCGGTCAGCAGTGTCATGCTCACAAAGACGGTGACCAGTTCGAAGCGTGGCGCCGGCACCATGGTGACAAGCGCCAGAACCAGCATGGCGGCGCACAGTGCCAGAGCCACCCGGATGCGCAGAATAAGGAGGTTGAGAAGCAGCAGCGGGTAGATCCAGGTATAGCCAAACTGGGGCTGCATGCTCATGGCTGTAATGGCGGTGACGCCGAGCAGTACGAGAATGGCATTGTGGCCATGGGCGTGAAGCTGTTCCCGGCGCCTTGCGATGGTGTAGAGCGCCCCGGCCAGTGCCAGCCCGGTTATGATGAGTCCGGCAAAAAACAGTTCATAGAATCCATAGCGCAGATTGATCAGGGCTGCGAACAGAAAACAGGCGGCGCTGGCCAGGTAGCCAATGCAGTGAGTACGGGTTCGCAGTCGGGTTTCAGTCATGAAAGGCTCCGCCGTCTGTGTGGGAAAGCGTCCGATTGCCTCCCTGTTTGCGGGCAAGGCGCAGGGCTTCGCGGGCTTTGCTCTCGAGCGTTGCGGTATCGTCGCCGACATTCATGCCCGCCACAGCGATGCTCAGTGTCAGGGTCATTTCCGGCGATGAAAGCGCCTTGCTGGCCTGCTCACGCAACTGATCCGCCTTGCGCAGGGCCTGGGCAGTATCGGTGACCGGAAGGATGAGGAAAAAAGCAGTTTCATTAACCCGATAATAGCTGTCGAAATCACGAAGTTGCTGGTGCAGCAGGCGGCCCAGGCGAACGATGAGCGCCGTGCGGTCATCGCTGGCCAGGGGGTGGTCCGGTTCATCAAGCTGCAGTGCTGCTACTGTCATCGGCGTGCCTTCCCGCTCGCTTCGCTGGATTTCCTTGTACAGGTCGGATTGCAGATAGTCGTGGGTGGAGGCCAGCGTCAGCGAGTCCGTCCGCCTCAGGGGGGCAAGCTGGGCGGCCTTGTACTCACGCAGGTAGACGAACAGGCCAGTCACTGCCGCTGAAAGCAGCAGCATCGGTGTCAGCTGGTGGCGCACAGGTCCCAGGTAAACGGGAGACTGGGCCAACCATACCACCAGCGCGAGAAACACCAGGGTAGCGGCAATCGCCAGAGACAGTGGCCAGACCGCAAAAAGCAGCAATGGCACGAGAAAGGTCCAGGTGATGAGCGGGGGCAGGTGTCCGAAAAAGACCGCAATAGTGCCGCCAAAGAGAACCACAGTGGCGCCGCGCAGCCACCAGAGGCCACCACGCTGTTTACTGGTGCCTGCGGAAATGAGTTGGACCAGTGCGGGAACAGCCAGTGCTGCGGCCAGGATGCCACTGACCGGGTAACCGGCATGGACCGAAGCCAGGGCGAAGACGAGCAACAGCAGGGCGGCGGTGGCAAGCAGTGGCCGGGGTATTGGCGGGGCCGTCTGTTCCGTTTCCATCAGCTGGTCTCCATCAGTTGCGCAGGTCTTTCGTGTCAGAGCCTGCTCGCACAGGTATAATAGCGTACCTTTACACGCCGCCTGTCGAAAGTCGCGGCGGTTTCAGGCATTCACAGGCAATCACGACCGGATACCGGGGAGGGATATGAGCACTGAGGCATACATGCTGGAAGTGGGGCGCCGGGCCCGCAGGGCGGGTCAGCAGATGGCGCGCGCGACCACCGGCGCAAAGAATCACGCGCTCACGGCTACGGCGGATGCGCTGGATGCCAGTCGTGATCACCTGCGTGAGCAGAATGCGCTGGATCTTGAAGCCGGGCGGGCCAATGGCCTCGACGCGGCTATGCTGGATCGACTCGAGCTCACCGATGCCCGCGTGGAAAGCATGATCGAGGGGCTTCGCCAGGTGGCGGCACTGGCCGACCCGGTGGGCGTTATGAATAATCTCCAGTATCGCCCATCGGGCATTCAGGTGGGGACAATGCGCGTGCCTCTTGGTGTCATCGGGATCATTTACGAGTCGCGCCCGAACGTCACTGTGGATGCGGCCAGTCTCTGCCTCAAATCCGGCAATGCGGCTGTGCTGCGCGGCGGTTCCGAGGCATTCCATTCCAATCATGCCATTGCCGGCTGCGTGAAGACCGGGCTGCGCGAGGCGGGATTGCCGGAAGAGGCTGTGCAGGTGCTGGAGACGACGGACCGTGAGGCGGTCAGCGATCTGATCAGCATGCCGGAGTATGTGGACGTCATCGTTCCCCGTGGCGGCAAAGGGCTGATTGAACGCATCAGTCGTGATGCGACAGTCCCTGTCATCAAGCATCTGGATGGCATCTGCCATGTGTTCATCGACCGGGATGCGGACGCCGACAAGGCGCTGGCGGTCACGGTCAACTCCAAGACCCAGCGTTTCGGGACCTGTAACACCCTGGAGACACTGCTGGTGGATGAGTCAGTGGCCGCGTCCATGCTGCCTGCTATCGCTGATCGGCTGGGTGAGGCGGGTGTGGAGCTGCGTGGCTGTGAGGCAACACGCCGGACTCTGCCTGATGCGGGTGTGGCCACCGAGCAGGACTGGGAGACGGAATATCTGGCGCCGGTGCTGGCCATTCGGGTGGTTTCCGGGCTCGATGAGGCCATTGAACACATCAACCGCTACAGTTCCCAGCATACGGACAGCATTCTGACCGAGAACTACACCCGGGCGCGTCGTTTCCTGACGGAGGTGGATTCCAGCTCCGTGATGGTCAACGCCTCAACGCGTTTTGCGGATGGTTTTGAGTACGGTCTGGGTGCTGAGATCGGCATTTCCACGGATAAGCTTCATGCGCGTGGTCCGGTCGGGCTGCAGGGGCTGACCTCAGAAAAGTATGTGGTGTTGGGTGACGGCCATATCCGCAACTGATAAGGGGCGCCACCAATGATGCATCTGGTGATGGGGGGTACCTTCGATCCGATCCACAACGGGCATCTGCGCATGGCGGTTGAGCTTTGCGAATGGCTGGAGGCGGGGCAGCTCCATCTGATGCCCTGTCACCAGCCGCCGCACCGGGATGATCCCGGGGCTGCCCCGGAGCAGCGTCTGGCGATGCTGCGGGCCGCTGTGGAGGGGGAGTCGGAGCTGGTTGTGGATGATCGGGAGCTGCGCCGGGGGGCTACGTCCTTTACGGCGGATACCCTCCGCCAGCTGCGCGGAGAGCTCGGGGACACCGTGCCCCTGGTGCTTGTGGTGGGCACGGATGCGTTCAACGGTTTTGATTCCTGGCGCGAGTGGATGAAAATTCCCCAACTCGCACATATAATTATTGTTAAACGGCCCGGGTATGAGCTCTCGCCTGAGTCCGGGGCCGCACGGCTTCTGGCCGAGCGCAGGGCTGAATCGGCTGCGGAACTGCACAGCGTGCCTGCCGGGCGGATCATGCCGGTGTCACTGTCGCTGCTGGCCATTTCCGCCACCGATATCCGCAGGCGTCTGGAGCAGGGACGTTCCGTACGTTACCTGGTGCCGGACGCTGTCCATTCCCTGATACGCAACGAATCGCTCTATCAGCAGGGATTCTGAGAGCTGACTGTCGGGCAAACTGAAAAGGTATTTATGGATTCGCAACAACTCAAAGCACTGGCGGTTGAGGCCGTCGAGAACCTCAAAGCTGAGGATGTGGAAGTACTGGATGTCCGGGACCGGACCAGCATGACCGACTATATGGTCATTGCCTCGGCCAGGTCGAACCGGCATGTGCGTTCAATCGCCGAGAGTCTGGTGACCGAAATCAAGCACAAGGCGGACGTCGGATCGCCTGTTGTTGAGGGAGGCGAGACCAGTGACTGGGTCCTGGTGGATCTGGGTGATGTGGTGGTGCATCTGATGCTGCCGGCCACCCGTGAGTTCTATGACCTGGAGCGCTTCTGGCGTGATGCGCCGAGTCTGGGCGCGGCGAGTACGGACTGATATGCACCTGAAGGTGGTCAGTGTCGGGCAGCGAATGCCCGAGTGGGTCAATGCCGGTTTTGAAACCTACAGTAAGCGTTTCCCCCGGGAGATGCGTCTGGAGTTGGTCGAGATTGCGCTGGGGCAGCGCGGGCGCAAGTCGGACCCGGCCAAAGCCATGGAAAAAGAGGGCGAGCAGATGCTGGCCGCCCTGAAACCTTCAGATCATGTGGTGGCTCTGGAGCTGGATGGGCGGAACTGGTCCACCGAACAGCTGGCCGGGCAGCTTGAAAACTGGCAGATGCAGGGTCAGAACATCGCCTTCCTCATTGGCGGTCCGGATGGACTGGCGCCAGCCTGTCGGGAACGGGCCGCCCAGCGCTGGTCCGTGTCGCCACTGACGCTGCCACACCCGATGGTCCGGGTACTGATCGCCGAGCAACTGTACCGCGCATGGACCATCAACCAGAACCATCCATACCATCGGGCTGGCTGATATGCAGTGGGGAACGCTCAAGGACACCGCACGGGAAAGGCAGCTTTTCCAGCGACGCGCCATGGTGGCGCTGCTGGGGGTCGTGGTGCTGATCTCTCTGCTGGGTGCGCGTTTCTATCACCTCCAGGTGGTGGAGCATGAGCGTTATACAACCCTGTCTGACCGCAACCGTGTCCAGGTCCAGCCTGTTTCGCCCACCCGGGGGCTCATCTACGACCGAAACGGTACTCTGCTGGCTGAAAACCGGCCCATTTTCAGCCTGACCATAATGCCCGAGCGTGTTTCTGATATGGATGCGCTGATTGAGGAAATCAGGGACATTGTGGAGGTGACACCAGAAGATGTGGAAGGGTTCCAGCGTCGACTGCGTGAGCGCCGGCGCCCCTTCGAAGCTGTGCCGCTGCGCTACCACCTCAACGAAGAGGAAATGGCGCGACTGGCCGTGAACCGGCACAACCTGCCGGGAGTGGAAACCAATGCGCAGCTGGTGCGCTCCTATCCCTACGGGGAGCTGACGTCACATGTGCTGGGCTATGTGGGGCGCATCAACCGACAGGACATGCAGCGGCTGGATCCGGTGCGTTATGCGGGTACCCACTATACCGGTAAGACGGGGATTGAGCGCGTCTATGAGGATGAGCTGCATGGTCAGGTGGGTTACCAGAACGTTGAAACCAATGCCCGGGGGCGTGTCATGCGCGTTCTCGAGCGTGAGAATCCGGCGCCCGGAAACGACATAAAACTCAACCTTGATATCCGCCTGCAGCAGATTGCCTATGAGGCGCTGGGTGACCACCGGGGCGCCATTATCGCCATGGACCCGAATACCGGAGGGCTTCTGGCCCAGGTTAGCAAGCCCAGTTTCGACGCCAACCGGTTCGTCACGGGCATCGATCAGGAAAGCTATGCCGAGCTGCGCGATTCCATCGATATGCCGCTGTTCAATCGCGCCACCAGGGGGCAGTATCCGCCCGGCTCCACCATCAAACCCATGATGGCGCTGGCGGGGTTGGACTCAGGGACCGTTACCCAGTCTGACATTGTGTATGATCCGGGTTACTGGGAGCTGCCCAACAGCTCCCAGGTGTTCCGTAACTGGAAACGCGAAGGGCATGGGGAAACCAACCTGCATGACGCCATCGTCATGTCCAGTGATACCTATTTCTATGACATGGCCCATGAAATGGGCGTCAACAAGATTACGGACTATCTCTCCCAGTTTGGCTTTGGCTCAGTGACGTCCCTGGATGTACGGGACGAGCGGCCCGGGATACTGCCCTCGCCCGAATGGAAACGATCCCGTCATGACACCACCTGGTACCCGGGGGACACCATCAACATGTCCATCGGTCAGGGATATTTTCTGGCGACTCCGATGCAGCTGGCCGCATCCACCGCCGTGCTGGCCAATCGGGGGGGCTGGATTGCGCCACGCCATCTGCAGACGATCAACGGAGAACGCCCCTCGGAGTATCTGATTCAGGATGTGGTCCGGCCGTCCCTTGAACTGGGCAGGGAGTCTGACTGGGATTATGTCCTTGATGCCATGGAGGATGTGGTCCACAGCAATGACGGTACGGGCCGACGTATCCGCCCGGGCCTTGATTACCGTGTAGCCGGCAAGACAGGTACATCCCAGGTGTTCAGTCTGGACGGTGAGGAGTACGACGCTGACGAGATTGAGGAGCGGCTGCGCGATCATGCGCTGTTTGTGGCCTATGCGCCTGCGGATGATCCGGAAATCGCGGTGGCTGTTCTGGTGGAAAATGGTGGCGGCGGCGGTTCAACGGCAGGCCCCATGGCCCGCCAGGTGATGGACGCCTGGATCAATGGTTTTCCGGACGTGTTAGTGGAGCAGGCCAGCGTTCGCTCTGAAGTGGAGGATCGGGATGAGTAAGGATTTTGTCCGTCAGATCCAGATGGATCCGGATTATTTTGAGTCCCGACGGGGGATGCTGGGACGTCTGCATCTGGATCCCTGGCTGGTGCTGCTGCTGCTGGCTGTTGTGGGGTTTGGGCTGGTGGTTCTGTACAGCGCCAGTGAGAACAGCGTGGGTGCGGTCCAGGCCCAGGTAAGCCGCATCGGTGTGGCTCTGCTTGTGATGCTGGTGCTCGCGCAGCTGGACCCGATGATCTATCGGCGCTGGTCGCCCTGGTTATACATGGTGGGGCTGATCGGTCTGGTTGCCGTCATGTTCATAGGTGTGGGCTCCAAGGGGGCACAGCGCTGGTTGGATCTGCCGGGGCTGCCGCGCTTCCAGCCGTCGGAGTTCATGAAACTGGCGGTTCCACTCGTTGTGGCGTGGTTTCTGGCGAACCGGCTGCTTCCGCCCCGGCTTGGCCCCATCGCCATTACCGTGGTGCTCGTTGTTGTACCTGTGGCAATGATCGCCCGCCAGCCAGATCTGGGTACGTCCCTGCTTGTGGCTGCCTCGGGTCTGTTCGTTCTGTTTCTGGCTGGGTTGAGCTGGCGCCTGATCGGATCACTTCTGGCGCTGTTCGCTCTTTCGGCACCGGTGCTCTGGTTCTTCGTTATGCGTGAATACCAGAAACAGCGTGTCATGACCCTGATCGATCCGGGTACCGACCCTCTGGGTGCGGGCTGGAACATCACCCAGTCCAAAACGGCCATTGGCTCTGGCGGCATCAGCGGTAAGGGCTGGGGGGAAGGGACACAATCGAACCTGGATTTTCTGCCCGAAAGCCATACCGACTTTATCGTCGCCGTGCTGGCCGAGGAGTTTGGGTTCATTGGCGTCGCGTTGCTTCTGGTGCTTTACGCGCTTATTGTGGCGCGCTGCCTGTTTATTGCGGCCAATGCGCAGACTTCATTCACCCGGCTGCTGGCCGGGGGCCTGACGCTGACCTTTTTCACCTATGTGTTCGTCAATGTTGGTATGGTAAGTGGGTTGTTGCCGGTGGTCGGGATCCCTCTGCCGCTGGTCAGCTACGGCGGCACCTCCATAGTGACGCTGCTGGCCGGTTTTGGCATCCTCATGGCCATCCATACCCATCGCCGTGTGCTCAGTGGCTGAGCCTGCGGCAGACATTACCCTGAAGGAGATCCACTATAACCATGATCCGAGTATCGGCTGTCATCCTGTTTGGGCTGTCTCTGTCCCTGTCCGGGACGCTCTGGGCAGAGCGTAATTACGCGGATTCCGTTGAAGCAGAGGCGTTCATTGAGGAAATGGCTGAACGACCGGAGTTTGACCGGGCAGAACTGCAGAAGCTTTTCTCTGAGGCGCGTTTCAGCGAAGACGTTATTGAGCGGATCAGCTCACCGGCCGAACGGGTGCTGAGCTGGGGGGAGTACCGTGACCTGTTCATAACCCGGGAACGCATTGAGGCGGGCCGGGAATTCATGGACGAATACCGTGAGGCGTTGAGGCGGGCTGAGGATGAAACCGGCGTGCCGGCTGAGATCATTACCGCCATCATCGGTGTGGAAACCTTCTACGGCCGACATCGGGGCACGCATCGGGTTATCGATGCGCTCAGTACCCTGGCGTTTGACTACCCGCCGCGCAGCGATTTTTTCAGGAGCGAGCTCAGGGAGTTTCTGTTGCTGGCCGACGAGCAGGGGTTTGATCCGTTGGAGCTGAAAGGTTCCTATGCCGGTGCCATGGGTTATGGTCAGTTCATCTCCAGCAGTTACCGCCACTATGCCATCGACTTTGACGATGACGGGGTGGCCGATATTCTGGATAACCCCGTGGATGCCATTGGTAGTGTCGCCAATTATTTTGTGGAGCACGACTGGCAGCCCGGCGCTCCGATCAACCAGAAGGTGGACGCCGGAGAGCAGGCACGAAAGCAGCTGACTCAGGACAATCTGCGGCCCGCGCACCGAGCTGCCGAGGCCAGATCCCTCGGGCTGGCGGTTAATGAGGCGCTGTCGGACGATGCCCCGGTCAAGTTGCTGGTTCTGGAGACTGAGGCTGGCGAGGAAACCTGGCTTGCTTTCCACAATTTCTATGTCATAACCCGTTATAACCACAGTGATCTCTACGCCATGGCCATTACCGAGCTCGCGGAAGCGCTGGTGGAGCAGGAGGACGGGGAATGAGCCGCCTGCACTGGACGAGCATTCTGATCGTCATTCTGATTACCGGCTGTGCCACAACCGATCAGCCGGAGCGGCAGTCGGATTCCCGCTACACGCTGGATCAGGACAGGGCGCCTGACGAGTATTTTGATGTGTCCGAGGTGGTTGAGCCGGTACCCTTCTACGAACCGCCGAGCCGTGGGGGTAATCAATCCCCGTATACCGTCTGGGGTGAGACCTATCATGTCATGGACTCCGCTCACGGCTATGTGGAGGAGGGCATCGCCAGTTGGTACGGTCAGAAGTTCCACGGCCATACCACCTCCAATGGAGAAACCTATGATATGTTCCAGCTGACGGCAGCGCACAAGAGCCTGCCTCTGCCCACCTTTGTACGGGTCACGAACCTGGACAATGACCGCTCGGTTGTCGTCCGGGTCAATGACCGGGGGCCCTTCCACGAAGACCGCATCATTGACCTGTCCTATGCAGCCGCAAGAGTGCTGGGGTTTCAGGGTCAGGGAACAGCGCCGGTCCGGGTTGAGGCTGTAGCGACGCGACCTGATGGGGAGAAGGACTCTGAGCGCCTGCGTCAGGCTGAGGAGAAGACGCCTGAATCCCAGCAGGAACAGTCAATTGTTACTATTTCTTCAGATGACACTGAAAGTCTCTTTGTTCAGGTCGGCGCTTTTGGTACTTTAGCCAGTGCGTCCAGGCTTAAAACCCAGCTGACGATGGTTTCAGGCAGCGACGTACGTCTGGTCAGTGGTGAACACAACGGAAAGGACGTTCACCGTGTCTGGGTCGGCCCCTTTGAGGAACGTGAAGCGGCCGAGCAGGAAAAAGCCACGATACGGGACAATAACCTGGGCCAACCAATAATCGTCTCCCGACCAGCCAGCTGATTCTTCAGGATCCAGATCAATGAAAAACACTCTTTCCGTCGTTTTTACACTTCTTGTCTCACTTGCGGCACAGGGTGTAGGGGCGCAGTCCGCACTGATCCCCTCACCGCCGGAGCTGGGGGCCAAATCCTATGTTCTGATGGACGGTGACAGTGGCCGGGTGCTGGTATCCAAAGACCCGCACCAGCGGCTTGCTCCTGCGAGTCTGACCAAGATGATGACGGCCTATATTGCGGATCGGGAAATGGCCGAAGGGCGCCTGTCCCTGGCCGACGAGACCACAGTCAGCGAAGAGGCCTGGCGTACCGGCGGATCCCGGATGTTCCTCGAGGAAGGCAGCAGCGTCAGCGTTGAGGATCTGATGCGGGGCGTCGTCATCCAGTCCGGCAATGACGCCAGTGTGGCCCTGGCCGAGCACATCGCCGGCGGTGAGGGTTCCTTTGCCCAGATGATGAACCAGCAGGCCCAGCAGCTGGGTATGGAGAACTCCAGCTTCACCAACTCCACCGGTATGCCGGATCCGGACATGTACACCACGGCCTACGACATGGCGCTGCTGTCCGTGGCGAAGATCAGGGATTTTCCGGAAAGCTACGACATGTACGCGGAGCGTTACTTCACCTACAACGACATTCGTCAGCCTAACCGTAACCGGTTGCTGTGGCGTGACCAGTCGGTGGATGGCCTGAAGACCGGCCATACCACGGATGCGGGCTACTGTCTGGCGGCAGCGGCGAAGCGCGATGGCATGCGGCTGGTTGCGGTTGTCATGGGGGCAGACAGCGAGGAAGCCCGGGCCCGTCAGGCTCAGCAGCTGCTCAATTATGGATTCCGTTATTTTGAAACGGAACGCCTCTATGAAGCCGGCGAAAAAGTGCTGGATGCTGACGTCTGGAGTGGAGCCGAAGACAGTGTTGATCTTGGCCTGGATGAGGATCTCTATGTAACCATCCCGACAGGGGGCCGTGAACGCATGGAATCCACTGTGGAGGTGGACTCCATTCTGCGTGCGCCACTGCAGGCCGGTGAAGTCTATGGGGAGCTGCAGCTTACCCTGGAAGGCGATACTCTGGCTGAGCGCAACCTGGTAGCATTGCATGATGTTGAGGAAGGCGGTTTCTTCAAGCGCATCTGGGACGCCATCAGACTCTTCTTCTATCAGCTGTTCAACTGACATCTGAACGGGGCCCGGGTGGTTTCCCCAATGCCCGGGCCGACCAAGGCGTGTTAATATTGGCGCATGAGTGAATCCAAAGACCCCCTGATCGAATTTCCCTGTGACTATCCCATCAAAGTCATTGGCGATGCAGCAGAAGATTTCAGTGCTGAAATCCTGACTGTGGTTCATCGCTACGACCCGGAGCTTGATCCAACCCAGCTGGAGACTGTGCCCAGCCGCAATGGACGATTCATCTCCCTTCGCCTGACCATACGAGCCACTGGGGAAGAGCAGCTTCGCCAGCTCTTTGCTGAGCTGAAAGCAACCGGTCGCGTGCATATGGTGGTCTGAGGTGACCCATCCTGCACCGCAGAGGGTCAATCGCCTGCTGGTTCGTCACCTGGGCGAGCAACCCTACGAACCCACATTGCAGGCCATGAAGACGTTCACCGATAACCGTGACGCCAATACGCCTGATGAGCTCTGGCTGCTGGAGCATCCGCCTGTTTTTACCCAGGGGCAGGCCGGGCGCGCGGAACATCTGCTCGCGCCCGGTGATATTCCGGTGGTTCAGGTCGATCGCGGGGGCCAGGTCACCTATCACGGGCCCGGCCAGCTGGTCGGTTACATCATGGCGGACATCCGGCGCCGGGATATGGGCGTAAGGGATCTGGTGACGGCGCTGGAGCAGTCGGTGGTCAACACCCTGGCGCACTGGTCCATTGAGGCTGCTCCCCGGCGTGATGCACCAGGTGTCTATACCCAGGGCTGCAAGATTGCCTCTCTGGGACTGCGGGTGCGTCGTGGGTGCAGTTACCACGGACTGGCTCTGAACGTGGATATGGACCTGAGTCCCTTTCAGCGGATCAACCCCTGTGGTTATGCCGGTATGCCGGTGACCAGCATCAGCGATTGTGTCGGGAAGGTCTCTGTTGAGGACGTGGTTACTGTGCTGCAGCGTGAACTGATGACCCTGCTGGGGTACGACGATCCTGAATCGATTGCGACGAGCCTGGGGAATTGAATGGCATCCGAGAAGAAACGCAGTTCGGTTTCGCGCATCAAGACCGGCAGCTTTGAGCGCCGCCTGAGTCTGACCCGTGCGGGGTTGACGGCAGGTACCCGGATGGCGGGCCATTACGCCACCAATTGGTTTGGCGGGACGGAGCGGCGTCAGGAGCGGCGCAGCCAGATGCTTTCCCGTCAGGCAGAGTTTCTCGTGGAGGAACTTGGCCAACTCAAGGGCAGTGTGGTCAAGATCGGTCAGGTCATGGCGCTCTACGGCGAGCATTTTCTGCCGGAAGAGGTGACGGCCGCTCTGCATACTCTGGAAGACCGGACCACTTCCCTGGAATGGTCGGTCATCCAGCGTACCCTGGAGGCGGAAATCGGTCCCGAGCGCCTCAGAGATCTGGAGGTGGACGCTGAGCCCATTGGCGCGGCTTCCCTTGGCCAGGTGCACCGCGCCCGCCGCCGTTCCGATGGCCTGGAAATGGTGCTCAAGATCCAGTATCCGGGAGTGGCCGATGCTGTGGATTCCGACCTCAACTCCGTTGCCCAGCTGCTGAAGATGGCGCGGGTGGTCTCCTGGGGGCCGGACTTTGACGAGTGGCTCGAGGAAGTGCGGGCCATGATGCACCGGGAAGTGGACTACAATCTGGAGGCTCGCACCACCGAATCATTCCGCCAGAAACTGGGGGATGACCCGCGCTTCGTTGTGCCCAGGGTTGTTCCGGAGTTCTCCAGTGACCATGTGATCGCCTCCACCTTTGAGTCCGGCTACTCCGTGAGCTCGGAGGAGGTCAAGTCACTTTCTCTGGAGCGTCGGTCGGATCTGGGCAAGGCCGCGCTCGAGCTGTTTCTGAGTGAACTCTTCATCTGGAGCGAGATCCAGACGGACCCCAACTTTGGCAACTATCGAATCCGTCTGGCTGAGGATACAGGGGACAGGGACCGGATCGTTCTGCTCGATTTCGGTGCTGTCCAGCGCTATTCCGATGATTTTCTGGACCCGGTGCGCGGCATGATACGCGCCTCCTACGAGCAGAATCTGGATGAAGTCATTGAGTATGGCATCGCGCTGCGTTTCATGGAGCGTCACTGGCCGAAGGACATCCTGGAGCGCTTTGGCCGTGTCTGTATGTCCGTGCTTGAACCACTCAGCGGCGACCGGATGGAAAAGCCCGACTATGCACTCAATGAAAGGGGAGAATACCGCTGGAAACAGAGCGATCTCCCCAACCGGGTTGCCAGAGAGGCAACGCGCTCCGCCATCAGCCGCTATTTCCGGATTCCGCCCAAGGAATTCATCTTTCTCAACCGCAAACTTGTTGGGGTCTACACATTCATTTCAGTTCTGGAAGCGGAGTTTGATGGCGAGCCCATTCTGAGGTCCTATCTGTACAACGACCACTGACAGTGACCAGCTTTGAGGAAATATTATGGACACCATTACGATCTACGGGCGCCGCAGTTGCGGTTTCTGCATGCGGGCAGTGCAGCTTTGCGAGCACAAGGGGCTTGCGTACGAATACGTCGATATGCCCTCCCAGGGGATGGATAAGGACGATGTGGCGGAGATTGTTGGCCGTCCGGTGGCAACAGTGCCCCAGGTTCTGGTCGGCGACCAGCTGGTTGGCGGTTACGATGAGTTTTCCCGTTATGTACAGAACACCCTTTGAGCTGAATGATGGAGGAAGGTCTTATGGCATCCGATGACGATATGAAGCGACCGGAAAACATTCCCGAGGAACGCTGGAAGCAGCATCTGGACTGGATGCAGGTCACCGGCAATACGGTCGATCAGCACCTGAAGGAACATGAATCGGGTGAGCTGTGGGAGCAGTTCCAGCGCCGTTCCATGACCCGCCAGAAACAGGACAGGAACGACAGGTGAGAGGTTGATGCCGGGGCAGCCCCGAGATGGGCGCCCCGGAGCAGGCTCAGGGCTTGTAGGGCGCCAGCCGTTTTTCGACAAGTGACTTTTTCAGCTTCGCGACCTTGGGCAACCCGTTCTCAAAGGGTGGGAAGGCTTCTCCCTGGATTAATGGCTCCAGGTAGGCGCGGCAGTCTGCGGTGATGCCAAAGCCATCATCGGTGGTGAAGTGGATGGGCATCTTCTTTTCCTGATTGGCCACTTCATTCAGCGGTGCTTCGCTGATGCTCCAGCGATAGGGCGAGTTGGACTCACGCTTGATGATGGGCATCACGGCATTGCGTCCCTCCAGAGCAAACTCCACCGCTGCCCTGCCGACCGCATACGCCTGCTCCAGATCGGTCTGGGAGGCCAGGTGGCGTGCTGAGCGCTGCAGGTAATCCGCCACAGCCCAGTGGTACTTGTGCCCCAGTGACTGTTTGACCATGTTGGCCAGGGTCGGCGCTACGCCACCGAGCTGGGTATGGCCAAAGGCATCCCGGGGGCCGGCTTCCGCCAGGAATCGTCCGTCCTCGTACTGCGCACCCTCGGAAGCAACAATGACACAGAAGCCATAGTCCCTGACGCACTCATCAACCCGGGCCAGGAAGGCTTCCCGATCGAAGGGATGTTCCGGGAATATGATGATGTGTGGTGCCTCCCCGGGTTCCTTCCCGGCCAGTCCCCCGGAAGCGGCAATCCAGCCTGCGTGGCGACCCATGACCTCAAGAATGAAGACCTTGGTGGAGGAATCCTGCATGGACTGGATGTCGAGACTGGCTTCCAGCGTGGAAGTGGCAATGTACTTGGCCACCGATCCAAAGCCCGGGCAGCAGTCCGTAAACGGCAGGTCGTTATCCACCGTCTTGGGGATGCCAATACAGGTGATGGGATAGCCCATGCGATCGCCCATCTGGGAGATCTTGAAAGCGGTATCCTGGGAGTCGCCGCCTCCGTTGTAGAAGAAATAGCCGATATCGTGGGCCCTGAAGACCTCGATCAGTCGCTCGTATTCAGCCCGGTTCTCATCGATGTTCTTGAGCTTGTGCCGGCAGGATCCGAAAGCACCGCCCGGTGTGTGGATGAGCGCACTTATGCTTTCCTCATCCTCCAGACTGGTGTCAATGAGTTCCTCGCGCAGCGCCCCGGTAATCCCGTTGCGGCCGGCATAGACCTTGCCGATGCGGTCACTGTGCTTGCGGGCGGTTTCAATCACCCCGGCCGCGCTGGCATTGATGACGGCGGTAACTCCACCGGACTGGGCGTAAAAAGCGTTCTTCGGCGCCATGATTGACAGAGCCTCCTGCGCGTATGTGAGTGCCGCGTATGATACTCAAAACGCGGCGGCTGTGCATGGTCTGCGTTCATGGATCGCAACGCTTTCCGGTGCCGGCCCGATTGGGTTTCGCGGCGAGTTTCAATATGATGGGGCGACAGGCGCCAGCAGTGGCCACAGCTTTTCCGTAAAGGGGTTCTATGCACATCCACATTCTTGGTATCTGCGGTACCTTCATGGGCAGTCTTGCTGTGATCGCCCGCGAGCTCGGGCATGAAGTGAGCGGATCGGACCAGAACGTCTACCCGCCCATGAGCACCCAGCTCGAGCAGGCGGGCATCACGCTGCATGAAGGCTATGACCGCGAAGCACTCAGGCCGGCGCCGGATCTGGTGATCATCGGCAATGCTCTCTCCCGGGGTAATCCGGCCGTTGAGTATGTGCTCAACCGCAACATGCCCTACATGTCCGGCCCGGAATGGCTGGCACGGGAGGTGCTCCAGCACCGCTGGGTGCTGGGGGTTTCCGGGACTCATGGCAAGACCACCACCGCCACCATGCTGCTGTGGATTCTCGAGCAGGCCGGTTTTGATCCGGGCTATCTCATCGGCGGTGTGCCCCAGGACTTCAGCCAGTCCGCCCGGCTGGGCAGCAGTGATTTCTTTGTCATCGAGGCGGATGAGTACGACAGCGCCTTCTTCGACAAGCGCTCCAAGTTCATCCATTACCGCCCCCGTACCCTGATCCTCAACAATCTTGAGTTCGACCACGCCGATATATTTGATTCCATCGAGGACATTGAAAAGCAGTTCCACCATCTGGTGCGTACCGTCCCGGCTACCGGGTTGCTGGTGCGGCCGGCCCGCGACCCTCATCTGGATGCCACCCTGGCGCGGGGCTGCTGGACGCCCATTCAGAGCACCAGTCTGGATGGGGAATCCGATTTCGCCCCCTGGCGTGCGGAACTGCTGGAAAGCGATGGCAGTGACTTCATGGTGGTGCACAACAACCAGCCGGTGGCGCGGGTGCGCTGGAACATGACCGGGCGCCACAGTGTGCGTAATGGCCTGGCCGCCATTGCGGCGGCCAAGCACGTGGGTGTGACGCCGGATCATGCCATTGCCGCCCTCCAGCGATTCGGTGGCGTGAAACGGCGCATGGAGCTGCTTGCTGAAGTGGGCGGCATCCGGCTCTATGATGACTTCGCCCATCACCCCACTGCCATTGCCACCACCCTCGAGGGGCTGCGCCAGCAGGTGGGGGATGAAACCGTGGTGGCCGTTGTGGATCCGGCCTCCAACACCATGCGCCAGGGCATCCACCAGCATTCGCTGCTGGGGGCGACAGATCTGGCCAATCGTGTCATCTGGGCTGACTACCACAGCCAGTCATGGCTGTCGGAGCTGTTACAGGGCGCCGGAGAGCGCCATCAGCGCTACGAGCTCATGGAGGAGCTGGTCATGGCCATCTGTCGCGACCTGCCGCAGCCGTGTCACATCGTGCTGATGAGCAACGGCGGCATGGAGGGACTGCGTGAACGTCTGGTGACCCAACTGGAGACCTGTTTTGGCTGAACCTGTGATCAACCTCGCCATGACCGGCGCCTCAGGGGCGCCCTACGGACTGCGTCTGCTGGAAGAGCTGCTGGCGGCGGGCTGCCGGGTCCATTTCATGATCTCAAAGGCCGCCCAGGTGGTGATGGCCACGGAGACGGATCTGAAGCTGCCGGGCAGCCCCCAGGCCATGCAGACGTATCTCAGTGAGCGTTTCGGCGCCGGGGAAGGACAGCTGACTGTCTTTGGCCGTGAGGACTGGTTTGCGCCACCGGCCTCAGGCTCCGGCTCACGCGCGCCCCTGGTCATCTGCCCCTGCAGCACGGGCACACTGTCGGCACTGGCCACCGGTGCCAGCAATAACCTGATCGAGCGCGCCGGCGATGTGGCGCTCAAGGAACGTCGAACCCTGATCCTGGTGCCCCGGGAAACGCCATTGTCTGAGGTGCATCTGGAGAACATGCTGCGGCTGAACCGTATGGGAGCCACTGTCATGCCGGCCAGTCCCGGCTTCTATCACAATCCGGAATCGGTCTCGGATCTGGTGGATTTTCTTGTGGCACGCCTGCTGGATCATCTCGGTGTGGCGCAGACCCTGGTAAGCCGTTGGGGCGAGCAGCGCATTGCCGCCAAACACGAAAACAAAGGGGAGGTCGGCAATGAGTGATGTCGATTGGGCGCGCACACCTGCCGCCATCTGGCGCAGCTACCGTCACGGGCTGCGTCCGGTACCCCACCCGGACCCGGTGCAATGGGATGACCTGCAGGGTGTGGAGGAGCAGAAGGCAGCTCTGGCCCACAATACCGAGCGTTTTCTCAAGGGTTTGCCAGCCAATCATGCGCTGCTGTGGGGTTCCCGGGGCACGGGTAAATCCTCTCTGGTGAAAGCACTGCTCAACCGCTATCGGGACCAGGGGCTGCGGGCCATTGAGGTGGACAAGGACGACCTGGCGCATCTGCCGGAAATCGTTGACAGCATCCGTGAGCGCCCGGAACGTTTTATCCTCTACTGTGATGATCTGTCCTTTGGGGCCGATGACAACAGCTACAAGCCACTGAAAAGTGTGCTGGAAGGCTCCATTGAGCTGCCGCCGGAAAATGTGCGGGTCTATGCGACCTCCAACCGCCGCCACCTGATGCCCGAATACATGCGTGATAACCAGAGCGCCACCATGGTTGATGGCGAAATCCATCCCGGCGAAGCGGTAGAGGAGCAGGTGTCACTGTCGGATCGCTTCGGCCTCTGGCTGTCCTTTTACCCGTTCTCCCAGGACACCTACCTCCAGGCGGTGGACGCGCTCTTCCCGGGTGTCACCGACCGCGAAGCCCTCCATCGCGATGCCCTGCAGTTCGCCCTGGCCCGGGGCGGCCGGAGCGGGCGCACGGCGCAGCAGTTCTACCGCTCCTGCGTGGGGGAAGGGAAGTACTGAGTTTCAGGTTGCAGGTTACTGGTTACAGGTGAATACTGTTCCTGCGACCTGCGACCTGCGACCTGCGACCTGCGACCTGCAACCCCTGTTCGATCCAGCCAACCCGATTGATGGTTTTGGTCATTGTGGCTACCCCGCCTCGCGGCGAGACTGAATGACCGCACGAACAACAATCGGAGTAATAAGCCCATGATTTCCCGTCCGCTTTTTGACAGCGACCTGAACCAGTTCCGCGATACCGTCACAAAGTTCTTTGAAAACGAAGCCGTGCCCTACCATGGGCAGTGGGAAAAGGACGGGCAGGTCAGCCGGGAGCTCTGGGAAAAGGGTGGTGAAGTGGGCCTGCTCTGCCCGAATCTCCCTGAGGAGTACGGCGGTGCCGGTGTGGATTTCCGTTACAGTGCCGTGGTCATGGAAGAGGCCTCCCGCCTGGGGCTCTCTGGCGTGGGTTTCTTTCTGCACTCGGACATTGTCGCTCCCTACATTCTGCATTACGGCACCGAGGAGCAGAAGCAGAAATACCTGCCGAAAATGATCAGCGGGGAAATGATCACCGCCATTGCCATGACCGAACCCGGAGCCGGATCCGATCTGCAGGGGATCAGGACGAGCGCCATCCGTGACGGCGACCATTACATCCTCAACGGTTCCAAGACCTTCATCACCAATGGTCAGATGGCGGATCTGGTCATTGTTGTGGCCAAGACCGACCCGAAAGAGGGTGCCAAGGGCACCTCCCTGTTCCTGGTGGAATCCGCCTGGGAAGGCTTTGAAAAGGGCAAGAACCTGGAGAAAGTCGGAATGAAGGCCCAGGACACCTCGGAGCTGTTCTTCCAGGATGTGAAGGTGCCTGCCGAAAACCTGTTGGGCAGCCAGGAAGGGCAGGGCTTCATGCAGCTGATGCAGGAGCTGCCCCAGGAGCGGCTGCTGGTCGGTCTGGTGGCCATGGCCGCCTGTGAGGGCGCCTTCCAGTGGACGCTGGACTACGTCAAGGAACGCAAAGCCTTCGGCAAACCCATTGCCAACTTCCAGAATACCCGGTTCAAGCTGGCGGAAATGAAAGCGAACATCACCGCCGGACGCACCTTTACCGATCGCTGTCTGGAGATGCATCTGGAAGGCAAGCTGGATGTGCCCACGGCCGCCATGCTCAAACAGTGGACCTCCGATCTGCAGTGTGAGGTCATGGATGAGTGCCTGCAGTTGTTTGGTGGGTATGGCTACATGTGGGAGTACCCCATTGCCCGGGCCTGGGCCGACTCGAGGGTGCAGCGCATCTACGCCGGCACGAACGAGATCATGAAAGAGATCGTAGCCCGCTCCCTGTAGGCGGGTAACTGCCACAAATGCCAAGCACGTCAAGGTAAGTCCTGGCGCCATTCGTTACAGTCCCGGAAACGGATAACCCGGTACGGGACCAATGAGTGGCGCACTGATGATCAACAGGATTCTGCACACCGGCACCGTCGCGCTCTGTGCGCTGATGCTGACCGGCTGCCCCAAGGACTTTTCCAGTTCGGACGAATTCGATGAGGACGTCCAGTCCATCGATGGGGTGAGCAATCAGGACCGGGATATCTATCGTGGGCGCGTCATGAACGGGCAGCTCGAGAATGCGCTGGTCTGGCTGGACCAGGGGCAGGACGGCGCCATTTCCTCAGAGATTGAGAGTTCTGACGAGCCACTGCCAGCGGACCCCTGGACGGTGACCGACGAGGAGGGGCGCTTTGAGCTGGACGTGACCGGTTTCCAGCGGGATCTGACCGATGGCGCCGACTGGGATCCCCGCGATGCCTCCGTGATGGTGATTGCCGTCCCGGGTTTCACCATCGACCACACCTCTGGCGAGACTGTGGACCAGGCCTATTTCATGATGGCCCCGCCCGGCCTGGATCCGGCCATCGTCACCCCCTTCACCACCATGGCCGAGACCGTCCGGCGTCTGGCGGGCACCGAGGAGCGCGGCGCGGGTATCCGTGAATCCGGCAAGGACATCAATGAGCGACTCGGTGACACCGCGGAGTTTGTCGGCGTCTACAAGGATTACCTGAGCGATTCGGATGCCCGGCGGATGCCTTTCTACGCCCAGGCGCTGGCCAGGACCATCAAGAAACAGATCCCGGAAACGCTCAGCAATGCCCTCAGTGATTTCGGGGTGGAGGATCCCATTGATCCGGATCGGGATCAGGTGCTGTTCGAACCGGAAATGCTTGAGGTGATTGGTTCCATACTGCTGGATCAGGCGTCGGCCGTTCTGGCGGAAGTGGATGCCGATATCGATGCCCGGGGCATTGAGGGTTACAGTCTGCCTCCTGTGGATCAGATCGACAGCATTGATGATTTTGGGCCGGATCTTGCGGATCCGCTGCTGTTGCGGACCAAAACGACGTATCTTCGACCTGAGGACAGTGATGATTTTGAGGCCAGTTCAGCGGAGGCGCCTGAGCATCTGGCCGCTGTAGAGACCTACGACTATGACCTGGCAACAGCACTGCGACGCGCGGATTTTCAGGGGAATGCGCAGCCTTCCATGGAAGCAGTGGCCCGCCTGACCAACCTTGTCGGACGCATCCATGAGGGCGGCGCCCAGTGGGGGTTGGATCTGGCACTGGGTGAGCAGCAGCCTGCCGAGGATAATGCGGAGCGCGACGCCGGCCAGGCCCCCACGATCAGTGACCGCTTCCTGTTCAGTTGGAGTGGGACCCAAGTGGCGGAGCTGCAATCGCCCCGCCTTAATGCCACGCATGATGAAATTGAAGGCTTTGATGACGACGAAGTGGACCGGCTCTACCGGGCCGATCGAGAGCCGGGCGGGGAGTGGCCGATTGAGAACCTTGTGCGGGAAGAAATGCTCGGCGGCCCGCGTGATTTCGAGTTGAACAGCATCGAGTACCGCAATGGCACCTTTGAGCAGACCATTCTGACCAATGAGGACACCGTTGAGCGTCAGTACAGCGACATTGGAGAAGATAACCAGTGCGATGACCTGAATACGGACAACCCCAGATTGGTTAATGCCAGGCGCCAGATCGAAATCCTGGACGGAGACAGTGATCGGGTCGCGACTGAGTGGGTCTATGGCCACTATCGCAGTGATCCGGACGACGACATGCCAGCGTTCCGGCCCCTGGTGCGCGAGACGGTCCCAGAAGACAACGACTCGGACATTGTGCGCTGGGACTACATCTATTTCGATGATGTGAGCAGTCTCGACCCGGACGACGACGGGGTTAAAGAGGAGGATCTGTTTCTGGATCCGGCACAACCCGACCTGATCCACAGTGTTCAGATTGCCGATGATGCCGGTGAGTTGGATTTTGACAGTGACTTCTGTAACAACCAGGAAGAAAGCGAGCAGTCCCGTGCAGAGATTGATGAACTGGACGCCTTCATCCGTTTTGAGTACACCCGCTTTACCGATTACCTGAATGAAATCGGGACGGCAGACTGAAGCGAAAAAAATTGCCGAAAGGGTTTGACAGCGTCTGATCGCGGCAGTAAAGTACGCGCCATATTCGGGGACGCGCCCCGGACAGACAAGCAGAAACGCCTCGTGCCGAGGTGGCGGAATTGGTAGACGCGCTAGCTTCAGGTGCTAGTATCCGTAAGGATGTGGGAGTTCAAGTCTCCCCCTCGGCACCATCTTATCCTTCCCCTGTTATTTCCTCTGATTTCCAAACATACGAATCGGACTGAGAAGTGGCCGGGAAACGGCTCATGTCCGCTGTCGTGGTGTCATCGCTGCGCCGGAAGGCGTTATACTGCCTGCCAAGAATAAAGCTCAATAATTCGAACACAGGCGAGATGAATGGCTTCAGGAAACAGCTTTGATAACGACCCCCATGCGGATCGTGAGTCCCAGAAATACGAGCGGCCCGTACACAGCCGCGAGATGATCCTCGAACACCTTAAAAAGCGCGGCGCTCCCGCTACCCACCAGAAACTCTGCGAAGAATTCCAGCTCAGCGATGAAGACCTCATAGAGGGGCTCCGCCGGCGACTGATCGCCATGGCCCGGGACGGTCAGCTGATCTGCAATCGCAAGGGCGCCTATCTGCCCATCTCCGAGGCGGATCTGACCCGGGGACACGTTCAGGGCCATCGGGATGGCTTTGGTTTTGTGGTGCCCGAAAAGGGCGGCGACGATCTTTTCCTCAACGCCCGTCAGATGCGTCAGGTCTTCCACGGTGATCGGGTTCTGGTCCGCGAGGATCAGCGCGATGCGCGGGGCAAGCGTGAGGGTGTGATCGTTGAGGTGCTTGAGCACAACACCACACAGATCGTGGGCCGGCTCTACCGGGAAGGCGGTGTGTCCTTCGTTACTCCGGAGAATACCCGCATCAACCAGGAAATCCTGGTGCCGGAAGAGGGCTGCGGCGGCGCCGGTCACGGCCAGTATGTCACTGTGGAGCTTGATAAGCAGCCGACGCTGAGATCCAAGCCCATGGGGCATGTGGTTGAGGTGCTGGGTGAGCATATGGCGCCGGGCATGGAAATCACCGTTGCCATCCGCTCCTACGGCATCCCCGACACCTGGCCGCCGGCTGTTACCGAGCAGGCGAAAACGATCCCGGATGAAGTGGCCGAAGAGGCCAAGGCCAATCGGGTCGATCTGCGGCAGATGCCTC